>Ga0066793_10000400_pt1 | contig 16648 bp, 11 predicted proteins | sample PersoiDNA2013189_FD_83876 | JGI IMG/M metagenome (GOLD analysis project Ga0066793, IMG submission 83876) | Permafrost soil microbial communities from the Arctic, to analyse light accelerated degradation of dissolved organic matter (DOM) -... | ecosystem: Environmental > Terrestrial > Soil >... | reverse complement strand
TCGCGAAGTTCCGCCAGCTCATCAAGCTACAGAACAGCCTGGGTCGCGGCGCGAATCGCAATCGTTCAGGCCAGACAGGTGGCGCTGGCGAACAGGCGGCGTGGGCCGATCTGGCAAAGAAGGTCGGTGTCGGCCTGCCCACGCTCAATGATATTCTGGAGAATCTGGAGAAGCCCGGCCTGGACCCACGCGACGCGCTGCCCGCACCCATTTTGCGCCATGATGTTTTGAAGATAGAAGATCTGCAGACGGGTATGCTCTTGCTGGGGACGGTGCGCAACGTGGTCGACTTCGGTGCCTTTGTCGATATCGGCATCAAACATGACGGTCTGGTGCATGTGTCGGAGATGGCCGATCGCTTTATCAAAGATCCCTTGAGCATTGTGGCCGTTGGGCAGGTGGTTCAGGTGCGCGTGCTCAAGGTCGATCTCCAGCGCGGTCGCGTGCAACTGAGTATGCGCTTGCAGTATCCTGGATCGGATCGAGAAAGGACATGAACTCCTGCCGTTTCAGCGAAGAAAGTATACCTGCGAATACCTCGTTCGTCAAGTGAAAATGTATTTGAGAGGAATTGATCGTGGCAACTGAAAAATACGCTTTTGAACGCTACTTGAATGTACGCCAGGCATACGGTGCCAGTTTTTCGCCTGACGGAAGTCTCATAACGTTTCTGACCGATATTACCGGCGTAGCGGAGGTGTGGAGCGCGCCCGTCAATAGGCAGGCGGCGGGACCCTTCTGGCCCAATCAGTTGACGTTTCGCGGCGAACGCATCGCTAGCGCGACCTTTTCACCTAAAGCCAATCAGTTGCTTGTCACGGGCGATGTCGGCGGTAACGAGCGCACGCAGCTCTTTCTCTTGAGCGCAGATGGTGCCAGCTTCACGTCCCTCACCGATCAGCCGGAAACGATCTTCAATTTCGGCGGCTGGTCGCCTGATGGAACGCGCATTACGTATAGCAGTAATGAGCGCGATGCCCGCTACTTCGATGTCTACGAGCGCCACATAGAGAGCGGCACGGTCAGGCTGCTGTTGCGTCACGATGGCACAAACTTCGCCCGCGGCTATTCTCCCGATGCACGTTATGTGCTCTCGGCGCGCTACGACTCAAATATTCGCAACCAGTTCTTTCTCATCGATACGACAACCCTTGAAGCGCGCCCTCTGACGCCGGAGATCTCTGAGGGTGTGGCGCTGCACGAATTCGCGGAGTGGTCGGCGGACAGGCGCGGCCTCTATCTGGTCAGCAACCGCGATCGCCAGTTTCTCTCCCTTGCCTACCTGGATCTGGCGACGGCGCAGATGACTTACCTGCAGGAGACCTCCTGGGATGTAGAGCAGCTCGCGGTAACACACGACGGCACTACGTTGGCCCTGGTCACAAACGAGGATGGCTATTCGCAACTGGCGCTCTACGATGTCTCGCAGGGCTGGGAGGCACGTAAAGAACTGCAAGCGCCGACCTTCCCCTCCGGTGTCGTCTATCAGGTTGCCTGGTCGCAGAACGATCTGCGGCTGGCTATCACGTTGACGACGCCCGACGATTCGGCTGATGTGTGGGTCTGGGACGCGGGTGAAGGCATTGTGATGCGCGTCACGCGGAGTTCGCTGGGCGGCATTCCGCGTGCATCGTTCGTCGCGCCATCGGTGGTGCGCTACCCGACCTTTGACGGACGCGAGATTCCAGCCTTTCTCTACCTGCCACAGGGTGAGCAGCGTAATCTCCCAGTCGTTATTGATGTCCACGGTGGGCCGGAGGGCCAATCGCGCCCCTGGTTCAATTCGGTCATCCAGTACCTGGTGGCGCGTGGCTACGCGGTCCTCTCGCCGAATGTGCGCGGCAGCTCAGGCTACGGCTATGAATATCAGAGCCTGGATGATGTGCGCCTGCGTATGGACTCCGTGGCGGACCTGCAGCACGCCGCGCTATGGTTGAGGGAGAGTGGCATCGCCGATTCTCAGCGTATCGCCGTGATGGGTGGGAGCTACGGTGGCTTCATGGTCCTCTCCGCCGTGACGACGTATCCCGACCTCTGGGCGACGGGCGTCGATATCGTCGGCATCGCCAACTTCGTCACCTTCCTGGAAAATACTGGTCCCTGGCGGCGCAAGTTGCGCGAGTCCGAATACGGCAGCCTGGAGAACGATCGCGCCTTCCTGGAGCAGATCTCTCCCATCCGTTCCGTCGAGCGTATCAGCGCGCCTCTCTTCGTCGTCCACGGCGCAAACGATCCACGCGTCCCCGTTGGCGAGGCTGAGCAGATCGTCCACGCCCTGCGCACCCGTCACGTCCCCGTCGAATACCTGCGCTTCGAAGACGAGGGGCATGGACTGATTAAGCGCGCCAATCGGCTCGTCGCCTACCCGGCGATCGCGCGCTTTCTCGATCGGTATCTGGGGTAGCGCTTCTAAGTTTCTGCATTGAAGATGCATTACTGGACAGCGAAACCTCAATCCAAGCGTAAAGATTCTGCATAGCTCAGCGTTTTTCTCAAGAAGGCCATGTGAGACAGAGGTTTGCGCGCTTCATCGTCATTGTCATGGCCTTCTCGCTGAAGCAAGTGAGTGATGCGTGTTTAGGTTCTGTGATATTCCTGAGAGATAGGAAAACGCTGCTGTGATGCATCTGTAGCGCCCTTTTGCTATCGTTAGGTTATAACGATATAGGAAAGATATCTTCTGCATTTCCTTGCCTAAAACGAACAAAGGAGTTTGTTATGCTGTGGACCTCTCTTTATTTACGGGCCAATGAACTGCCTGCGGTGCTACGAAAGCACCTGCATCCTGGCACGAACGGCGCTTTCCGCGTCTTGCTCTTTGTCGGCGATCTTCTCGCGTTGCTCCTGTTCTGGTTCATCTGGTCCTTGCAGCGGCAGAGCCTTGCTTTGCATGGCTACACCTTGTGGATAGGAGGGCTGACCGCCACCTTGTGGATTCTCTTCGCCTGCGCGCGAGGAAGCGCTCTCCTCAATGGCTATGGTCGTAATCGCGATCCCTGGTTGAGACTAGCCGCCACGATCATGGTTGTGCTCTGCTTTGTTGCTGTAGTCAGTTACTAACATCTGCGACGATTTTCCTGGTAGGAACTGTTTGTATATCAGGATACCGCAAAATATCTGTATGCAAGAGAAGGAACTCTTACGCGCTCCATAACGTCATTGTGAACGTAAACCACAAAAGCTCTGGCGAAATGGAGGGAACCCACGATGCGTAAAAGACTTCTGATCATTGCTGTACTCTCACTGGCTTTTTTCGTCTTTCAGTCTGGCTCGGCTTTCGCCTGTGGAGGGCTGATCGCACCTGATGGTGATGTACGCTTGGCACGAGCTTCGACGCTCATCGCCTGGCATAATGGTATTGAGCATTACTTAACCAGCTTTTCCTATCAGGGAGCGGAGAAGCATGTAGGCTGGATCGTGCCGCTACCTGCTGTACCGGAGAGCATCAAAGCTGGGGGAGCCTGGACGCTCCAACGCCTGAATATCGAAAGTCATCCTGAACGCCGTGCGTTCTTTGGCGGCGTAGATACCGCAGCATCTTCGGCGCAAGTACTCCAACAGGTACAAATTGAAGCACTCAATGTCACTGTGATCAAGGGAAGCGGCACGGAAATAGTGAATTGGGCAACCCACAATGGCTTCTTTCTCAATGAGGACACGCGTGCTCATTTGCTCACCTATGCAAAAGGCAGCCCGATTTTCATGGCGGCGCAGTATGATACCCACCTGGCCCAACAGCGCCACCAACTACAAGGCGATGGCGTACCCTTGCTGATCACCATGAAAACCGAACATCCCTGGGTTCCCCTTGAGGTGCTGGCGCTCGATGGACAACAGGTCCAGGCCGATCTCTACTTCTTGACCGACATGCCACTCAACGTCTCTGGCCTCAATGCCAAAATCGGCCAATCGGCTGTTGGAGGCGACTTTCCCAATGTCTCCGGTCTCAAAGTTGCCTTTCAGGAGCAGATGCCCGCGCAACTGTATCAAGATCTCTCCAGTGATCGCAACATGAGCTGGGTGCGCCCCGATAGCTGGTTCACCTATCTCAGCCTGGATGCTCCCAGCGAGCGGGTGACCTATGATCTGGGGATCACGAATACAGGCGTGATGCGTCTGGCTCCTTTCGGCACGGCACCGATGGCAGTAGTTGATGGAACACGCTCTCAGGACCTTCCCGCGTGGATACCGGCACTGCCTATGAATACGCCGCAGTGGTTAGGCGGTTTTCTGACCGCGGCCCTGGCAATATGCCTCACAGCTTTGCTGGTACGGCGGTCAAGAGTGAAGCGCTCGGCCAGATAGCCCAATCCTCCATAAGATCTTTTCTCAGTCTAGACCTGAGTATTGGCAACTGACACTCAGGTCTATTTCCTCGTACTCGTGCTACGTGCCCCGTTGCGTATGCTCTTGAATCCACTTTTGCAGGTCTACGATTGATATCCGTATTATGCCCCATACTTTCACTAGTCGAACCGAGAGATGTGAACACCCTTGAAAAAATGTTCATAATCGCATACGATACAAGAAACGGCGTAGAGTATGGAGGAAAACATGAATGGCCTGCTTCTTGGAACCTTATGCGGCATTCTCTTTGGTCTGCTCTCGGTTGCTTTAATGATACCCCTCAAGTTTGAAGACAAGCGCGCCGCCATGCTTGGCGCGTTTATCAACCGCTTCTCTATCGGCCTCGTTCTTGGTGCAATTCACCTACCCATTCCTTTCTGGCTGGCGGGCCTCCTTATCGGCGTGCTTCTTAGTCTCTCAGATGCTATCATTACCAGATCGTATGTCCCCTTATCGTAATAGGTGCTCTTGGTGGGCTTATTATTGGCGTCGTAATTGGTGTATGAGGAGTTTAAACGGTGCTACTTAAGCACAGAAAATCCCTCGGTATATCACATGTATATTTAAAGCTTAGCCACAAAAGGAGCGAAAAACAGCTATGTCAGACCTTTCCGGCCAGCAATATCTTCTGAATGAACAATATAAGGACGCCTCCAACCTGAACGCGCGCATACAACTCCATCAGCGTTTCAGTACAAGCAAGACCGACTGGCACCGCTGGGTCTTCGAGCAGTTCGCGCTAACAGCAGGCAGCCGTATTCTCGAACTGGGCAGTGGTCCCGGCCATCTCTGGCAGAAGAACCTGGACCGCATCCCTCCGCGCTGCCAGATAATGCTCTCCGACTTCTCGGAGGGCATGCTGCAAGAGGCGAAAAACAATCTTGCGGAGAGCGCTGCGCGCTTCTCCTTTCAGGTCGTCGACGCGCAGTCTATTCCACACGAGGACGCTTCCTTCGACGTTGTGATCGCCGACCATATGCTTTACCACGTCCCCGAGCGCGCGCGTGCATTCTCCGAAATCAGGCGCGTCTTGCAGCCGCAGGGGCGCTTCTACGCCGCGACGAATGGAGAGGCCCATCTCCAGGAGATACGAGATCTGGTGCAACGCTGCTTCCCTTTCTCCGGCAACAGGAAGCGGAGCGAGAACTCGTTTTCGCTTGAAAATGGCGCTGCGCAGCTGGCTCCCTGGTTCTCGCACGTCGAGATGCGCCGCTATGAGGACGCGCTCGTCGTTACCGAGGTCGAGCCGCTCGTCGCGTTTATCCTCTCCACCAGGGCAAAACGGGTGCTCACGGAAGAGCAGCTTCATCGGTTACGGGAGATCGTGACGCAAGAACTCGCTCAGCGTGGGTCGATTACAATTACCAAAGCGACGGGTCTTTTTGTAGCTTACAACTGAATGGCCTGGGAATATGGCACCGTCAGTACACGTACCGATTGGCGGTTTTGAGCAGCTGCAGGTGTGCTGCTCACTCCAATCATCATACCGGGTAGGACTCATAGCGTCACGAAGTATACTAGTTTCGCGTAGATAAAGTATAGAGCTATTACTTCCAGGCGCGAAAGTTTATGCAAGTACGGTAAGGAGCCGGAGAAAAGGATTCGCTTTGCATTATCAATCATAAAGGAGATTCACCGTGTCCGGCGCGTTTCGTCTCGGCAAGCTTGCTGGCGTTGACGTTTATGTCAATTATAGCTGGCTTATTATCCTGGTCCTGTTGACGGTCTCGACCGCTATCGGCTGGTTTCCCGCTTATTATCCCGGATACTCGTTTGGTATCTACCTGCTGCTGGGACTGATCGCGGCGCTGCTCTTCCTTTTGTCTGTGCTTCTGCATGAGCTGGCTCATTCGCTGGTGGCGCGCGCGCGGGGACTGACCGTGACGAGCATCGTCCTGTACGTCTTTGGCGGCGTCTCAAACATCGAGCAGGAGCCGAAGGGACCGGGCGTCGAGTTTCAGATGGCCTTTGTGGGGCCGCTGACCAATATCCTTCTCGCTCTGTTATGTTACCTCCTGCTCCTGCCATTTAGAGGCAACCACTCTGCGACGGGGGCCGTTCTGTCATACCTGGCCATCTCCAATCTTCTGCTGGGCATCCTCAACCTCGTTCCAGGCTTCCCCCTTGATGGTGGACGTGTGCTCCGTTCGATCGTGTGGCGCGTGACGGGCGATGCGAACAAGGCCACCCGCGTTACTACTATCGTGGGTACGATCATCGCGTACATCTTCATCTTCCTCGGCATCTGGCTGTTCTTCGCCAGCGATACGTTAGATGGCATCTGGCTGGGCTTTATCGGCTGGTTCCTGCTGAGTGCCGCGCAATCTGCCCGCGCCCAGGCGACGCTGGAGACAACCTTCCAGGGTGTGACCGTCGAGCAGGTTATGAGCCGCGATCCGATGACTGTTCCCTCCAACATTTCGTTGCAGAAGCTGGTCGATGACTACTTTCTTCCCCAGGGTCTGCGTTCCGCCCTGGTGATGCAGGGAGACCAGCTGGGTGGCCTGATTACCCTGAGCGATATTCGTAAAGTCCCGCGCGAAGAGTGGAGCAATACCCCCATCGGTTTTGCCATGGTCTCCATAGACAAACTGCACGTCGTCACGCCGCAGCAGAACCTGCGCGACGCCCTACCCCTGATGAGTGGCCAGGATGTCAATCAGCTCCCAGTAGTGCAGGATGGTCGTCTGGTGGGTGTGCTGAGCCGCGACGCCATCATTCGTGCCTTGCAGGTGCGCCGGGAACCTGGTCTGCAACGTGGGCGATAAGGATTGAAGAGATAGCAGAAGGCTGTTAGACGAGCAGCACAACCTTGCCGGTAGTCTGGCGCTCGGCGATGGCCCGGTGCGCCTGGGCTGCTTCTGCCAACGGAAACGTCGCGCCGACGATGATCTTCAAGCGCCCACTGTTAAGATACTTCATCAGGTCCAACGCGGCGGCGGCTACGCGATCGCTACGTTGTAGCCAGGACGTAAGCCAGTAACCGATGATGGACTGGTTCTTGTACATGAGCTGTATGCCTGTAAATTGGGCGATCTGGTTGCTTGCCGCGCCGTAGATAACCATGCGTCCAAAGGGTGCCAGGCATTGCAGACTCTGCGTGCTGACCTCGCCACCTACCATCTCCAGTATGATATCTGTCCCTCGTCCCTGGGTCGCGCCCTTGACCTGCTCGAACCAGTCGGGCTGGCTATAGTTGATCGCGCTATCTGCTCCCAGACTGCGCGCAAGCTCCAGCTTGGCTTCACTGCTGGCGGTGCCGATCACCTGGCCCGCGCCCATGAGCTTCGCGAGTTGTACCGCCAGGGTGCCGACGCCGCCCGCCGCCGCGTGAATCAGTACACTCTCGCCCGCCTGAATACGCGCCGACTCGCGTAGCAACTGGTAGGCGGTGAGGCCCTGCACCATGAAGGCGGCGGCGTGGGGAAAGTCGAGCGTATCGGGAATGGGAATCACGCTGCTGGCGGGCGCGACGCTGTACTCGGCGTAGCCTCCGTTCGCCAGGGCGATGACGCGTGTGCCGAGCGGGGGGGCGCTGACATTCGGGCCATGACCTGCAACCGTACCAGCAATCTCGAAGCCCAGGGTCGCGGGGGTACGTGTGCGCGTGAGGTACGTGCCCTGTCGCTGCGCGAGATCCCCATAGTTAATGCCAGCGGCGGCGACGCGAATCAGTACCTCGTCTTTTTGTGGCGTGGGTGTCTCGATCTCTTCCAGGCGCATGACTTCCGGGCCACCTGTTTCGTGAATGCGAATCGCTTTCATGTTTCTTCTCCTCTGTTTCTTGTCGGTTCCTTGATTGTATCATGAACACGTGAAAATACGTGGTTAACTGATGCATCTAAGATCGTAACTCTCAACGTAATAAAAGTGGGATACGTTCACAGAAATTCCCTCGCCCTTGAGAATTGTGATGTGTCACACTGCTTCAACGTATTCATCCGTGTATAATGGTTTTTGTACAAACGTCCTGGTATAATTTGTTTCAGTGAGAAGAAAGTACTGAGTTTGCGGCGTTTCCCCACGCTAAGCTGTACACTGTTCTCTAGTGTTCATTAAAGCAATGCCTGTTTTCTTGTCTAATGTTATTAATCATGGTCTTTTTCCTGTTTTTTATCGCAGGGATAGATAATCAGCGGCATGCTTATAAAGGGTGACAGAGGTACTTCAAGAAGATAATGTAGAGAGTTTATGTCTCTGCGCTGTTACTCCTGGAGAGGAATGCTACTGGTTGGATAGGATAAAAATGCAGCAATGGGTCGTACATGAAAGAGACTCCTTCAGTCTTTGTGGAGATCTTTGTGTTATCCCATGCAACAGTTATACGCAGGGTCAACGATATGTATGACCTTTTTCAGGCGAGGTGAATGATGGACGACAAAGCTGAGCGCCGTGGAAAATCAGCTAAACGGCGCTGGAAACAGGCTATGAATGGACAGAATGTCAAGAAATTTGTGCAGGCTCAAAAAAACACATTACTTACATGTGCTATGCTTCTTCTCTCGATTGGACTGCTATTCGGCATCTTTAGCCAGTTGCAGCCTCCCACGACGAACACGACGCCAGGTGGTGTGACCGCGATAGATTATAGTACCTTTGTCCAGCAAGTGAAGGCTGGCAATGTGATGGCGACGACGATCCGGGGGACAGAGATCAATGGCTTGCTCCAGACTCCCTTCCACGCGGGTTCCACTGCTGCGACCGTGAAGCCAGTGAATATGTCAGCGCAGCCCTATGCGTCGGACTATGCCGCGTGGAGCCGCTATGTGGGCGCGGGCTACGCCAGCACGACCGGTAATCCACCGCTAGACATCACGCGTATCGTCTACACGCGTATGCCCAGCGGCGGCGATGCCTCGCTCACCCCACTGCTGGTCAGTAACCATGTGACTGTCAATACGCTGCCACAGGCTCAGAGCGCTAACTGGTTAACGCTTCTCTTGCGCTTTGCTCCTTTCGTGGTTCTCGCGTTCATTTTCCTGCTCTTTCTGTCATCGCGCAACAATCAGCGTCCGAATAGGGGTGCAGATGAGCGGATGTCGCAGATGAGCAAGAGCCGCGCGCGCCGCTTTGTGCGCCCAGGCGAGGCTGTAAATGACAAGCAGTCAGATGTGAAGAGGCCGGTTATGGTCTCCAGGACAGGGACGAGTGTGAAGCCACCTGTTGCCCGTGTCAGTCTGGAGCCACCTGTGACCTTTGCTGATGTCGCGGGTATCGACGAGGTGCGCTCGGAACTGGAAGAGATCGTGCAGTTTTTGCGCCGCCCCGAACGTTTCGATCGCCTGGGTGCGCGCATCCCGCGTGGAGCATTGCTGGTTGGTTCTCCGGGAACTGGTAAGACGTTGTTAGCAAAGGCGGTCGCGGGCGAGGCCGATGTGCCTTTCTTCAGCATCAGCGCCTCCGAGTTCGTCGAGATGTTCGTTGGTGTGGGTGCCAGCCGCGTGCGTGATCTCTTCAACCAGGCGCGTCAGGCCGCACCGTGCGTGATCTTTATTGACGAGATTGATGCCGTTGGTCGCAAGCGTTCGATGCGCATCTCCGGCAACGACGAGCGCGATCAGACGCTCAACCAATTGTTGGTCGAACTCGATGGCTTCGATGCGCGTAAGGCTGTAGTCGTAATGGCGGCGACGAACCGCGTTGATATTCTCGACAATGCCCTGCTGCGTCCGGGTCGCTTCGATCGCCGTATCACCGTCTCCATGCCTGATCGTGCCGGACGCGAGGCCATCCTGCGCGTCCACTCGCGCAACACTCCCCTGCATGAAGATGTGCACCTGGAGCGCCTGGCCCGTCTGACAATAGGCATGAGTGGTGCCGATCTGGCGAACCTGGTCAACGAGGCGGCCCTCTCTGCGGCACGGCGCGACATGGAGAAGGTCGACCACGAGTGCTTTGAGGAGGCGCTGGCCCGCATCCAGCTAGGTGCCTTGCGTCCTCTCATCATGAGCGAGCGTGAGCGCCGCATCATTGCCTATCACGAGGGCGGGCACGCGCTGGTGGCCCACCATCTGCCCGAGGCCGATACGGTCAATCGCGTCACGATTCTCCCGCGTGGCCAGAGCCTGGGTGTTACGCACTTTACGGCAGAGGAGGATCGCTACAACTACAGCCGCCACACGCTTATGGCGCGCATCGCCGTTGGCCTGGGTGGACGCGTGGCCGAAGAGCTGACCTTTGGCTCCGATCATGTCACTACGGGCGCTGAGAATGATCTCCAGGTCGTGACGGATCTCGCCCGTCGTATGGTGACGCGCTGGGGCATGAGTGAGCAGGTCGGGGTTGTCTTCGCCGATTATCGTGCCGAGGATAATTACGCGCTGAATATGCGTCGCATCGATCCCTCGGATTTGCACGCTCGCACGCTGGCCCTGGATGCCAACGGTCAACCTGTGCTTAACGGGGAAGCGAGGCCGCGCTACCAGTTCGCCATGTCGGCTTCGACTCCCCAGAACACGAATGGGGTCATGCTCAGCGCCGTCATCGATGCCGAGGTGCAGCGCATTCTCAACGAGGGACGCGCTATGGCCCGCCAGATACTGAGCGCGCACGCCGATCAGCTCACCCTGCTGGCCGCCACGCTGATGGAGCGCGAGCAGCTCGATCGCAGGCAGTTCGAGGAGCTGCTGCGGGGCGAGGCGGTGGAGTAATTTATAGCCAAAGCACAACATAGCCTGTTCAGCTTTGTCACGGAAGAGACCCGGTTATTCACGCCGGGCCTCTTCTTATTTACGGCGCGGAAGCAGGTCCAGGCGCTGGATGTGTCGATAACACCAGCGGCGATCTGGGAGATTGGGTAAAATCGAAGTCCGCCAGCAGATTGCCTAATTGTGATGCATTCTCACGCACGTCCGGTCGCGGATCGGGACGCGTATCCGTCTTGGGATCTAAGCGTTGACCACTCAGAAAATCGTCTTCAACAAATTTCAGGTACGCGTCGAAGCTTAACGTCTGGTGATCGATATAGCCCTTGCGCGCATAGGGACTGATGACCAGCCCTGGTACACGCAGGCCGTACCCATTCTCATCGACCGTCGGTGGAACGACGTGATCGTAGAAGCCGCCCCAATCGTCCCAGGCGAGAAAGATGGCGGTACTCTTCCAGTCTGGTCCCTGCATGATGGCATTGATGACGCCGGTGACATACGATTGGCCTGCGCTCACCAGGGCTGGCGGATGCTCGCTTATCTTGCCGTTTGGCGTGACCCAGGACACGGCGGGCAACGTTCCCTTCTGGGCCGCTGTATAGAAGTTGCTGGTGGACTGGATATTGCCGATCTGCCCATCCTGCTTGACGGTATCAAAGTTCGGCAATGGATTCCAGATGCCTGGTACTTTGACTTTCTGCGGCGCGAGCGTGCAATCTTCGGCGTCGTCTGCGCAGTCCGGCTGCGTGCCTTCGGAGAGGTAATAGGCCCAGCTCACGTTCGCTTTGTGGAGCAGGTAGGTGAGGTCCGTCCAGGCATAGTCAGCCTTATACTGGTTCGCCTGCTGTAAGCTGACGGGTCCCTTTATGTTATTGACGCAGCTCTGCGGATCGCCTGCCTTGCTACAGTGCGCCGACCAGGCCGATACCATGAACAGATGTGCGGGTAAGCTCCACGAGGCATCCGGCTCAAACATGTGATCCTGGAGCACGAAGTTCTGGGCGTATGACCAGTAGTTGGGAATCTCGCGCGCGTCGTGGTACCCCATTACGTCTGTTTGCCCGTTCGCAGTACAGTTCGGATTATTCGTGTCGGCACAACTTTTCTGTCCCTTTTGCGCCTGACCAATAAACCCGTCCATCTTGCCGCTATTGATATCTTTAGTCGCGTTGACCTCTCCGTGCGGCCCACCATGATTCAGATCCTGCGAGTTGTGATAGGGCTTGACGCACTGATTGGTGGCGGGATCATTGATGCAAACGGTAGGGACACCATTTTTCAGCGGGATGCCATCCGCGCCAGGGTAGGTTCCGAAGTAGCTGTCAAACGAACGGTTTTCCTGCATGATGACGACGACATGCTGGATCTTGTGAATATCACTGGCTTGATTGGTACTGTTCTGGTTGGGAGAACCTCCGCACGCTGCCAGGGCGGTTGTTGCCAACAAGAACACCAGTGCGATAGGAAAGTAAGAGCGGGCAAATGCAAAGGCATGCCCATAAGGTTGCTTCATAGAGGTACACGCTCCTTTTAGCACGGCAGAAAAGAAAATATCTGCTGCTCTAGTTGCTAATGATCGACTAGAAGTGCTGTAATGCTAAGAAAATCTATCCTATAGCTGGAACGTCTGATACCGGTCAGAACATACGACTAACCTTCAAGAATACCTCAAGAATAGTTCCGGGTCGTCTCAACGCGGTATAATGCAAGCTATTAAGGCGCTATAGCTGCGTCTTCAATGCGAGGAGAAATCAGATGGTTCCCTATGATGATTTTACCCCTTATGGATACCTGGATAATCCCTACCATAGCTGGAAGCTCAATTCTAGCGGCGTGCTGCGTTCGCGCGCGCCCCTGGGCATGGGCTGGCACGTGCCCAATCTTGGCAGTTATGCGCGCAACCAGTTCCAGTATACGGCGCACCTTGGCCTGGGCCTGAAGATAGGCAAGACGGTGCTGGTGACGCCGGAGGACTTCAGACGCCACAACTGCACGATCGTCAGCCACCTGCATACCAAAAATCGCTTTGAATACACCTGCACGGTCCCCAAACACGCGCTGACCCTGACCGCGCGCTACTTCCTGGTGCAGGAGCACGCGCTCGGCTGCATCCTCTCGCTTTCTACGACGGCGAAGAGTTCCCTGTCCGTTACCTGCTTCTTGCTCCACCAGCATACACACAATCCGCAAACTAGCCGCCTATGGGAGCATGGCCTCTACGCTATTGACGGCCCGCAGGAGGGGACGGCGCTGCTTGGTATTGCCAGCGAGGGCGATGTCTTTGTGCATGGGGCACGCTCAGCCGATGGTGGAGAACTTGTGTCCGGTGAGATGGGCTATGGCATTGCGCTGGAGGACGCCGCGATCTGGGCGCATGGCGTCGCCGTGCAGCGTCCGAATATCACCGAGCACGAGGAGAGCACTGGTTGGCAGGCGCGCACCGTTATTTTGCCCTATACCCTGACGCTCCCTGCCACGTCCGCCGCGTCCGCCGATCCGTCTACGCGCATTATCAACGCGATTCTGGCGCGTGGCGTCTCACAGGACGAGGCGTTTAAGCGCTGGGAGGATGGTATCGAGGAGATTGCCCTGGCGGAGGCGCAGCATCGTTCCGACGATGAGCAATTCTGGAGCCACGCTCCGCAGCTCTCCGGCGATTGGCCCGCGAGCTGGCGGCGTGGCCTGTCTTACGATCTTGAGACGCTGCGTATGACCATGCGCCCACCCGTCGGTGTGCTCCCGACTTCGTGGGATGGCATGCAGATACAGGCTCCCAGATGCGTATTGGCCGAAGCGGCGATGGATACGCTCTTCTTGAGTTATGCCGATCCAGAGCTGGCCACCGAAGTGCTGCTGGGCCATTTCGAGTCCGCGCCGCGCCCGAACGTGCCTTGTATGCGCGAGGATGGCAGCTATAACATGGTGGCGGACGATGGGCAGATCTGCGGCACGGCCCCCGAGTGGGGCTTTCCGCTGTGGTGTTGCGATCAGCTCTTTCGCAGGACTGGTGACCTGCACTGGCTGCGCCGCCTCTATCCCGCCGCCTCTGCGTATCTGCGCTGGTGGCTTGAACAGCGCCGCGATGCCGAGGGCTGGCTCGTCTACGCCTGCTCCTGGGAGAGCGGGCAGGATGTCGCCAGCCGCTTCGGTCCGCAGCAGACCGGTGGCACGATCATTGAGCATGTCCGACCCGTCGACTTGCAGGCGAGCATGGCCCAGGGCGCGGAAATCCTGGAGCGCTGGGCACAACTGCTCGCGCAGACCTCCGTTGATGCCATCGATTTTGCCGCCGAGACGAGCTATTGGCACGGCGTCGCCGCTGATTTTATGGCGAAGACGCGCTTTATGTGGCGCGACGGCTGGTTCCGCGACTACGACGCGGTGGCGCGCGAGTGGTCGTCGCAGCCTGATACGATGCATCTCGCGCCCGTCTTTTGTGGCGCAGCTGACTCCGAACAGATAGCGCAACTGCGCTCGTATTTCGCTCAGCCGCCCGCGCATAGTGGCTGGGCGTCGCTCTCCTGGCCGCCGGTCGTGATGACGCTGGTCGGCGCAGCCGCCAACGCCGCGCAGCCGCTCGATGCCGCCGAACTTGCCTATGGCTACATCGATGCTTCCTATCGCAGCACCGATAGCCGCGAATTGGACGAGCAAGGCGGACTCCCTGGCGTGACGCGTGAATATCGCGCTACGGTGACGAAAGGCAAATGGGGTGCCGTCGATTATGTAAATGCTGGTATCGAGGGCTATGGCTGGGGTGCCCTCAGCGTCCACCTGCTATTGCGCTACCTACTTGGCTTACGCGAGAACGAATCTGGTAGCATCAGCGTCGTGCCCGCTCTGCCACAGGCGCTGCGCCGCCAGGGAGCGACCTATCGCGCCTCGCCCGTGCCGTGGGGAAGTTATATGCTGGACGTTGAGTGTAAGGTTCTGGATGCGAAGACTTATGCGATGCGCGTACAGTGCTCACAGCGCGTTGCGGGCGATGAGGGCGCGCACGATGTAGAGGCCCGGTCCACCTCCGCCCAGCAGTTCGCGTGGGAGGGGAGATGGGGAGAGGAGAAGGTTCTCAAACTCCCCTAGTGCATTTCCATTTGACGTGATAGGTGTTTATGAGTATACTGGCTTCACCAGAGGCGGCTGGAGTTCCTGGCCTTTCTCGATCCATTTGAGGATACTGAAACTAGCTCACAAAGTCTTCGGTGAACCAGATATAGCCGCCTGGATCTACAAAGATGCCGACACCCCCACGATGCAATGTCGTGCTGAGCAGGTGGATGCGGTGCCAGGGTGGCCCTCCATCCAGCGAGGTCTCATTCACCATGCTCTCTTGAATATTATGCATACCGCCGTAGGGAGTAGGATACGGGCCAGCGTAGCCGATGCATTCTCCACAGTCTGCATAGCCCGCGAAGCCTTCGTTGGCTATGCGCTGGCACTGTGGCAATCCATCGGGACAGGTATGGCTAAAGCCGCAGTGAAACATGTTCCAGCTATGCAGCCGCGCACCGCCCGCCAATGTCGCATTCCAGGCGAAAGCATAAAGTCCACGCGCCGCTCTATCTGAATTTATCAATGTAAAGAGTTGCTGCGTCAATTGGATCTCTTCGGAGGATATAGCAGGCGGGGGACCGTACGGTGCTGCGCCTGTGCCCGTGCCAGGGATATTCGTAGGTGGGGCTCCTTGCGGAGGTGCAGCGGGCGAAGTAGGGGCTGGTGCCTGGGTTGGCTTTGCCGTTGGGCGTGGTGTAGGTGTCGAGGTCGGCGTCGCTATCTGTTTTTTCAGAACGATCGGCGCGTGCGATACCACCGGATTCTGAGCCTCATTAATCGCGTTATTGAGTGCTGGCCCAACCGTCGATGCCTGTTTGACAACCTGGCCGCCACACGCACTAAGTAACATTGCTATACTGAGAAACGCCACGAGAAGCCACGATTTCCTGAACGCCAAAATAAGAGTCCTCCCCTACAAAAAGTTTCTTCTTGAAGATTAACATACATGGATGGGAGGTGAGCAGCACGATAAAATGTTCTAGTACTTTCTGGCGTGAAATCTTCTATTGGCAGCAAAAATCATACCCCTTACTAAGGCGTAAGGAGCTTTGCATCTGAGGGATGGCGCTTTGTCAACGGAATATTTTGTTGTAAGGGGCCTGTCAGATGTCTAAAAGCGACACACAAGCGTAATAGCGCTCATATCGTCCGGCTTGGCTCGTATTGTCTCACTGCGTTCCTGATGAGAGCGTTGCAGGGAGCGCTCCACAAGAATACGCGCTGTAGCGGTGCGGGGGCTGGAACGCATAATTTGTTCGATCTCTTCGTCGACCAGGTTATCGTGGATGCCATCGGTACACAGGAGGATACGGTCGCCGGGGAAGACGCGCATCTGATTGGTATGGATAGTGGGGGGGAGCGGACCGCCCAGCGCTTGCGTGATGCCGCCGCGTAGCCGGAAGTAGCTGAACTCGGTATCTGAGAGCTGGTCGACGCGCATCGCCTGATCGATGCGGAACGCATCGGTATCGTCGATAATCTGGTTCTCCACTAGTTTGGCGAGCAGCCCATCGTCGCTGGTCAGGCGCTTGAGTGGCTCCTGGTCCCGCAGAAGATAGACGCGGCTGTCGCCCACGTGTGCGTAGACCATAGTATAACTG
>Ga0066793_10000399_pt1 | contig 16667 bp, 20 predicted proteins | sample PersoiDNA2013189_FD_83876 | JGI IMG/M metagenome (GOLD analysis project Ga0066793, IMG submission 83876) | Permafrost soil microbial communities from the Arctic, to analyse light accelerated degradation of dissolved organic matter (DOM) -... | ecosystem: Environmental > Terrestrial > Soil >... | reverse complement strand
GATAAGACCAAAAAACACCATAAAGAGGAGGCACAGACCTTGTCCATTGAGCACGCTGCACGCCTTATCGGCGTGAGCCGATCGACGGCATATCGGCTGGTGCGGGACGGCGAACTGCCGGGCATACGAGTTGGAAGGCGGGTGCTCGTCCTAAAGAAGCCCTTGATGGAAATGCTCCAGGCTGAAGAGGATACGAGCTGCTAGTGACAACTAAGAGGCGAGCCACGCGCGGCTAGCGCTCAATCGCAGAATCGCCTAACGCAATCACGACTCCCATCACTACCCACGCGCCAAGTATCCCAGCTAAACCTTGAGGGCATGCGAGGCGCAATCGTGGGGCTGCCATTTCTGATCTAGCAATCGAGCTGCTGGTTAACGAAACAGCGGACTTTTCATAACGGGCCCTCTAACATCCGCTGGGCGCGACCCTGCGCAAACTGCAGCCCCCACCGACGAGACGCAGATTCACTCTTCAAGGGGCGCAACGTAGCAGGATGCTAGCTTGCTGTTAATGAGCTTCTGTTCGTGGAAAAGGCGCGCTCTTTACGTCTGTAAAACTGGCTAAAGAGCGACTGACAGGGATCTCGTGTGTTTTTGCCTAAACTATCTGGCTACATCTTCCACCCTGTGATGGAGTACGCGAAGGTGTACCCTGCGGCCTGGGCCGCTTGTTCAACCCGTGTCCTAATAGCGCTCCAGTCGAAGCTATAAGAATACTGCTTGCCAAAGTAGTTCGACTGCTCAGTGATGCTTCCCCCTCGCGGGCCTGCTCCAGTCTTGTACGTTTCGGCCTTGAAGCCGAATCCCGGAGAGACATCGTCAATACCACCAGAGATTCCGGCGCCCGTCTCTTTCAGCATCTCGGTGAACTTCAACTCCGTTGCGGCATCATCAACCCGCAACCGTGCGATGTACTCGAGTTTCTTCTTTGAGAGGAACGCCTTGCGCTCCGCGACAACGAGCGTAAGCGTGTAAGTCCCCTTCTTCTCTTTGAGTTCAGCGCCGATCGAAGCGGCAATGCCCTTTAGATCATTTATCAAAACCATCCTGTAACCTCCATCTTCCACAGGTATGTGAGTTTCTAAAGCTGCTATGCTTTATGCTTAAGGATTTCACACCACCGTCCGCTACAAGTTGTCCTTAGTTTAAAAGGTTTCCAAATCGTGGCACAAATCCATGATTAGAACTCTCATTCCACTTCGTTGCAAAACGTAAATCACCTCGACAACAAAAGCAGGACTGGTGCGTCGAATGGATGTTCACGAGTTGAGGGCTTTATCAAATCCCACTCGGAAATGCTGTAAGCGCGGCACACGGAGACCTTAGAAACGGTGAAAGTCGTCAGAAAAGAGTTCGATTGACTTTTACTCTTAGGCATCTGTTGCGGCGGGGCCTCTTTTTTGTGGCGTTCTCCCTAGCTGGATAAGCCTCCGCGCAATCAGGATGTACCACATCAAATTGGATATGATTTTGCCTCGACGATTCTTCGCTTTGCGCGATTATTCATCGATTCATAATGGCCAGAAATTAGACAAAGGAATAATCTCGCGGCGAGAACGTGCTGAAAGTGCGAGAGAAGAAAAAATAAGAAAAGGGGCAAAGAACGCCCCTTCACGAACCCTGCAACACCCGTATCTCTTGTATCGGACTCTGCACGTGTGGATAGAGCTCAGCCTGTGCCGCGCACGTCCACCCTACAGTCTCCTCCTCATTACCGCATAGATACCGGCGAGAGCGACCGCAACGACACCTGCTCCAGCCATAGCGAGCGGAAACTCAGGCACGCCCGGTATGTGTGAAAGCGGCGCGCTGGATGGAAGCGTCAAGAACGAGGCGGGAGATGCTGTCGCCGTATGCGCTCCGCATGAAGCCACCGGCGTATACGCACCACATACCTCAGCACACGCTACGGCTGCGCACGGAACGTTGCACGGAGTCGTTGGTCCAAATGGCGACGGTTTGACGGTTGGCTTTGCGGTTGGTGTTACCGTTGGCGTTACCGTCGGCGTTACCGTCGGCGTCGGTGTTGGCGTTGGCGTTGGCGTTACCGTCGGTGTTGGCGTCGGTGTTGGTGTTGGTGTTGGCGTTGGGGTTGGTGTTGGTGTTGGCGTCGCAGTGACGCGCACGGTCAGTGTGTCAGGGCTCGTGCTCGCGGCGTAGGTGGTGCCCCCAATGGTCGCCCCAGCGAAGGTCGTGCGGTACACATACTGTCCGGCGGTGGACTCACTCATCGTGATCACGTAGGCGCCATTGACGTCGGTCGTTGCAGTCTTGCCGGCAACGTCAGTCCACGTGCCGCTCACGTTCTTCTGCAGCTGGACGGTGGCGCCCGCTATAGGAACATTGAGCGTGCCGTTCACGGTAAACTGCTGATTAATAACGACTGTCGTTGGGGCCGCGGTCGCACTCAGCTGCGTCGGTATCTTGTTCACCGTCACGCTGACGCTGCTGCTCGTTGCGTTGGCGTAGATGTCGTTGCCGTCGTAGGTGGTGCGGTACTGGTAGGTGCCGACAGCCGGTTCACTCGTGCTGATGGTATACGCGCCGGTTGCGGTCGTGGTGTTTGTTTTCCCGGTGACGTTCGTCCATGTGCCGCTGACGTTCTTCTGGAGCTGGATGGGGGCGCCTGCGATCGGGTCGGTGGCGTTGAGCGTGCCGTTGATGGTGAAGTTCTCGTTAACGTAAGCGGTAGTCGTTGAGATGGTGGCGTTCAACGTTGTCGAAAGAGGCGCTACCGTGACATTGACGCTCACCGTGTTGCTCGTGGCGTTGGTATAGGTAGCGTTGCCCGCGTAGGCGGTGCGGTAGTAGTAGGTGCCCGCGGCCGACTCGTTGCCATTAAACTGGTAAGTACCGTTCGCGTCGGTCGCCGTGGGCGTGACGTTGTTCCACGTGGCGTTGTTGGTGGAGTTCTGGAGGGTGATGGTGGCGCCTGGGATCGGGTCAGTGGCGTTGAGCGTTCCGTTAATCGTGAAGTTCTGGTTGACATGGACAGTAGTCGTTGAGACGGTGGCGGTGAGGGTGGTCGGTGTGCTAAACCAAGTCGCGACCGTGGATAGCAACTCTTAAGCTTCATTGGCCCTGTTTACATGTTTGTTTTGCTTATATTGCAGGTGAAGAAATGAACTATTGGTTAAAGCGGGGACTCCTAGTCCTCACGGTACTAGTGCTTCTAGTAGGAATCGCAGGCTGCACGTCGAGCAGTAGTCCGACAGCGACACCGACGGCACAAGCAACGGCGACGCCCCAGCCGACTTACGTTCCTAAGAGCACTCCTGGGTACCTCAATTACACCAACCGCTCAGCAGGCGTTGCGATACAGTACCCCTCGTCGTGGAACGTGACCGAGGGTGGCGTCAACATCACCGTACTCTTTACCTTGCCAGGGACGGCCGTGGCGTTTAGCGTCGGTACTGAGGATTTGTCGGGGGTGAAGCCATCGCTGGATGAATACGCACAGCTTAGTCTGTCAGCCATGAAGGAAAACATGACTAACTTCGTCGTGCTCAATTCCACTAATACCACCCTTGCGGGTTACCCTGCGCACGAGTTCGTCGTCACCGCCGTGTCGACGGGCATATCGATGCAGTTCAAGATCGAGGTCACGATAATTGATAACACTGGATATGCATTGGTGTACGGTGCCACAACTGGCGTGTACCCCGATTACGCTTCGACTGCCGACAACATGATCAAGTCGTTCCACCTCGTCAAGTGACACTCGCGACTCGCTGCACTATGCGTTCGTGTCGGTATTGCAAGCGCAAAGACGAAAACACATAACACAGCATTGTGAAGGAAGATAAGCTGCCGACTGCGAACTGAGATTACAGAGCTGTCGCACGGAATACTCAAGCGGGGGGCTATCAGAAGGCAACGGCATCTGCATCAGCGACACCTTCAGCTGCGCCTTCGCCTTCTAAGGTTCTTACTCCGACACCTATACCAAAGCCGACGCGATCAGAGAAGCAAATTGTCGTAGTGGAAGGGCAGCAATTCTCGATTGCGTTGCGTTCAAATCCGACGACCGGATATCGTTGGCAGCCGTCGTTCGACGCTGGCGCCCTTGCTTCGATAAGTAGCACCTAGGTACCCGACGTTCCTATGAGGGTTGGCTCAGGGGGGACTGAAGTATTTACGTTTCAAGCGCTGAGAGCGGGCACCTCTAAGATAATGTTTGACTATGTTCGATCATGGGAACGCGGCGCGATAAATGAGACAAGAACACTGTGACTGTGCGCTGAACTTCCAAAATCGCCGTGCTTGTGGCGTGAGAATAGGAATAGTTAAGCCAACACTCGCCTCTTGCATAAATGTCTTGGCAGGAGTTGTATCATGAACCCAATAACTAGAATGATGAAACGGTATATCAAAACGCCACTGAAATATGCGTTGCCTTTGCTTTTTATCGGCGCACTCGTTTTCGTCGTCTTTTTACGTGCTTATTTTGTTCTTTGGTGATTGGACGAGGTGAGATTGGGAAATGAATCAAATCGCTCGGGTGATGAAGCGCTACATCAACATGCCTTTGAAAAAGGCGCTGTCTTTGCTGTTTATAGGAAATCAGGAGATGAGTTAATGTATTGTACAAACTGTGGAGAAGAAACAATTGAGGAAGGTGGATACTGTGGATCGTGTGGAGAGAGAATATCGAAAAATATATTGGAAAACTCCCACGAAAATGTAGGGGGTGGCGATAAAACCCTAAAAGTATTAGAACCACAACTAGTAATGCACAAAATCTGGGGCGGAGGGTATCTTTTCCAGTTCCCATACACCAAACGGGATGCTGTCGCCCAAACGATAGCTTCTCTCTTTGAGCGAGAAGGTTATCATTTGGAAGAAGGAAACATCATGAGCGGCATTTATGGGGTTGGAAGTGCTGGTAAACGCCTTCTAGCTGGCGCATTTTCTAAAAGGTACCGTTTTAAGTTTATGATACATGAAAAAGATGGCTCGACATTATTCGAGATTTATAAGGCCATGAGCGGTTTTTCAGGAGGGGTTTTAGGAATACGCGCATTTGACAAAGAATGGGAGAGAATACTTGCAGAGGTAAAATCGGTGCGGTTTGTTTAAAACGTTTAGAATCGTCGTTACGCCAGCCGTTTGGTGGAAAAAAAGAATAGGAATTGTTAAGCCACCATTCGCCTCTTGAATAAGCGTTATGCAATCAGAACCAATAACGCAATCTTCTTCGATTAAGCCTAGTTCACGTATTGGCCCTGCTTTTTGGTTTATTCTTGGTGGCGGCTTATTTGGAGTTCTCTTAGGGGTATACTCTTTGGCCGGCAGTGTTGCTGAATCGCTAGGTTTGGCGCTGCTTATCGGTTCTACAACACAGCTAACACTTGCTTATGTAGCCGGCAGCATAGGAATCATTGTTTTCTCAATCATTGGTCTAATAGCTGGGTCCGAAATAAGTCAGGAAAAGGTGCCTAGCCCCTTATTAGTTATTCTCGCCAGTGTTGGTATTGCGACCAATTGTTTCTGGGGTTTATGGGTGGCACTATTTCCAGCCTTATTGTTTTTCGTTGGCGGGGCGTTGATATGGCACAAATTGGATACCATTTAACCTCTCCGTATCTCCTAGTTAATTGTTTCTTTTTTCGATTTCCTTTGATTATAGGGCTTAGTTTAAGAACTTGAATCAATATGGAATGATTAACGCGTGAGAATAGGAATAATTAAGTCACGTTTAGCCACTTGCGTAAGCGTATGCTGTATAACGGTGAGTGTATGCAATATATCGGAACTTCAAAAATAAGCAAACTAAATCCTAAGCCAAACCTGACGTATCCATTAATTCGGCTGCCTCAAAGATACAACACTGTCATTGGCAAGACAGCCCACATATATGAGTCGTTCGAAGAGGGTCAGAAAGCCATCGTCTTAGTTTTTGATGAAACAGAAAATCAAGAGAAGGTTATACAACCGGTTATAAAACAAAACGCTGAATCTGATTTTTCGGCTCGTTTTGCAGTTCTTGAAGAAGAAATCAGGGAGTTAAGAACCCTTATTGAAAAAGAAGCCCATTTCTCTGATAATATTCAAAAAATTGATGGGCTCGGCCGGATTCGGACCGGCGACCTCCGCCATGTCAAGACGGGGGATTTGGCGTTTGTTTTGCTGTTTTCGGTTGGCACAACACTATTTTCTGCAGCTTTGCCTGCTGAAGAGACAACAATAAGAAACGCTAGTGCACCATCGTGCACCGTTTGATAGATACGTGTTGGCAGTCCTGCAAGCGCGCAGAAGTAACGAGGCAACCGTATTGTTGGGTAGCTGTAGTTTGCTTTTGCGTGGTGAAGCGAGATTTTGCTGTGATGAATCTTCAACAACCTGGATTCTGGCAGACCAAAAGGTGGTTCTTGATATAGGTGAGCAGCTAGCATAATGAGCAGATAGTTAAAACTCTAGTTTAATTGTTGTGATTGTTAGGTGCTCGCAAGCATCTGGTTATATAATCTATGGCCGCTCCGAACTGCCGGAGGATTTCTTGAAAGTGTCTAGAGTGCAGAGAAGGCATAATCAAGAAGCTTATAGCCGATGCCAAAAACAGCAAAATGGAATTATTGGCTACGTCAAAACGCATTTGCAGGCCTCGCGAGAGTTATATGTAGCGCTGGGACTTGTGTTTTACAATGCTCCTCGACACCGTGCGCTTTCACCTTTGACTGGATCTAAAGTCCCTCTAAATCGATTTTATGCTTCTTAAACTCCCTCTTAGTAAAGAGTAATGTGTGCTCTTCTATCTTAATGGCGCTAGAGATACGCTCTACCACGCCGAGGCATTCGTCTTTTGAATGACCGTGGATCATTGTGTAGACATTATACCCCCATTCAGGGTAGCTCACTCGTTCATATCCGTGACTTACCTCTGTTAGATCATGTATTACCGCTTCAAATTCATCAATGCGCTCTTCTGGAATTTTCCACGCTACGAGGACGTTTGACGAGTACCCTACCTGGTCATGTCTCACTACTGCACCATACCGCCTAATGAAGCCATCAGCAATTAATGAACGTATGACCTCTAACAGCTCATCTTCTGTTGTTCCGAGCTCTTGTGCAAGTGTGAGGAACGGCCTACTCTCAATTGCTAAACCGCGGTGCAAACAGCGTATTATTCGATTGTCTGCTGCTTCGTAATTGCTCTTCTCGTGCACGTCTTACACCTTGAAATTCGTTTTTAGCTTGAGAACCTGCTTAACTGGGACTATAAGCGAACACAGGGGGTGTATTTTCCCTTTTATTTCTTCAAGCGTCGAGGCAAGCCCTTCTTCTGATGCCGCGGTAAGGGTAAACCAGATATTGTACGTGCCTTCCCGCTCATAATTGTGCGTTACCCCCGCATACGAGTTGATGATTTGAGCAGCCCCATCGACTGCGTGCTCCGGAACTCGTAAGGCAACAAGCGTGCTTGCGAGCCCGATCATTTTTGAATTGAAGATGGGGCCGATCTCCCGTATCACACCGTCGGCTTTTAGCCTTCGAACTCTGGCAAGGATTTCGTCTTCAGGAGTGTCGAGCCTCGTCGCAAGCTCTTTATATGGCTCTTTTGCTAGCGGGAAATCGTGCTGCAGCAGGTTTATGAGTTGTGAGTCAATCGCGTCAAAGGTTCTCATGTGGACACACCACCACAGTACGGGTCGTCCCCAAGGTAATCACCGCTCATTGCGTACGCCCGTGCCCGACAGCCCCTGCACGTGTCTGAATAACGGCACGTTTTGCAGGCCCCTGTAAATGCGGAGGGTTCGCGCAGTGAAGCTAAAATGGGGGAGGTCTCCCATATCTCGCTAAAGCTCGTACGTCTTATGTCTCCTACAGGTACCGGAAAATACCCGCAGGGTTGGACCGTGCCGCTGCTCGTAACGAAGACGTAACTTAAACCCGCAAGGCATCCTTTACGTCTCTCTTTTAGCCGGTACTGCGGAGTGCACGTCGGTCGTATGGGAAGAGCCCCCTTCCTGTCACGTTCATCAAGCCATTTGAGTGTCTCATAATAGTCAGACTTTGAGACGAGATCTGTCACACGGCCTCTGCCGGTAGGCACAAGGGCAAAGACGTGCCACGCGGATGCGCCGGACTCACGCACCATTTCATAGATACGAGGGAGCGACGTTACGTTAGCGTTAGTGACGGTGGTATTGATCTGAAACGTAATCCCCGCCTCTTTCAATGCTTTAGCCCCGTTAAGTGCATCGTGATACGCCCCACTAACACCTCGTAAAGAATCGTGGGATTGAGCATCTGCACCGTCAATGCTAATCGAAGCTGTAGTGAGTCCCGCGTCTCTCAGCCTTTTTGCCCTCTTTTCGTTGACCAAAGTCCCGTTTGTTGCAAGCGCGGCTCTCACCCCAGAAGTTGCGGCGTGCTCTATCACGATGTCAATATCCTTTCGTAAAAGCGGTTCGCCGCCAGTAAGGATGAGAAGGGGGTGAAACGTTGCAAGTTCGTCGACAAATGTGCACGCTTCATCAGTGGTAAGCTCTCTCCTGCCGCTTCGTTCGCTTCTTCCCGTTCCGCCTGCATCTGCCTTGCAGTGGCGACACGCAAGGTTGCACTCTCGTGCGACTTCCCACGCCACGACGGCGGGCATCTTCACGTGCTGCCACCTCGTATCATCTCATCGCTCAGGTAACAGCTTGGGTCCGCTCCCCAGAGGTCGCCCATGCTGGATGCTCGCACCCTGCAGCCACCGCATACCTCTACATACCTACACGTGCTGCAACGCCCTCTAAGGTGCGATTTTTTGTCACGCAACATCGAAAGGAGTTCATTCTGGCTGTTCCATATGGTGCTCAAGCTGCTCTGTCGCACGTTGCCCACTCCTCCCTCCCAGAACTGGCACGGCCGCACGTTTCCATGTGGATCGATGTTGACGATCTTCTGTCCTGCAGAGCACCCCCCGTGTGCTGTAAGGAGGGACATCACAGCGCTCTTATCGGCACTTTCGATCGAATTCAGTATGTAGATGCCATCTGCGTGATTATCGGTGGTGAGTACCTCGATTCCATGGTCTGCAAGCGTTTTAGTTCTTTGAATGAGGTAGTCCATCATCGCAACTCGCATCTCGTTTGTGATATCCATCTCGGCACTCGCCCTCCCTGCGTACACGAGATGATACAGGCAAAAGCGGGGGATCTGGTGCTTAATAAGAAGATCGGTAACTGCAGGCAGGTCGGAGGCGTTGTGCCGGTTGACCGTGAACCGTATGCCCGTTTTTATGCCCGCATCTCTCGCGTTTTTCAGTCCTTCAAGTGCTTTCCTAAACGCTCCTCTTTCGTTTCTGAACCTGTCATGCGTAGCTTCCACCCCGTCAATACTGACGCCGACATAAAAAACGCCCGCTTCTGCGATCCTTCGAGCGTAATCTTTTGTGATAAGGGTTCCATTGGTCGAGAGGCCAACTCTCAATCCTTTAGAGACAGCATATGCGCAGAGCTCGACGGTATCCCCTCTTACGAGCGGCTCACCTCCAGAAAAAAGCATGACAGGGGGGTTCAAGGTTGCCGCATCATCTATGAGCTTTTGCGCTTCATCGGTGTTCAGTTCATCGGAAGCAGCTGCATCCGCCGCATCAATATAGCAATGCGAGCAGGCGAGGTTGCACTTTTTCGTAACGCTCCATACGATGACCGGTCCGTGGTTCCCAGCATAATGGAGGTTTTGACTTATATTGGTTGGACGTGAAGAGTTTACAGCAGCCGTTCTGAGTATCAGGTTCGTGCATCCTATCATCAACTACAACTGGACATATGCGCAATATATAGTTTAAGCTCGCGCGGCACAATAATCTCCGCAATCTCCGGTTCACCCATCTTAAACCGCCTCCAGCATTTTCGACAAGCAAAGCCCGCATATTTCGCTCGCCGTCGCATCAAACACGAACAGGTAGGGACGCTCCTTGCCGTCCTGCCATACTTCGAGTCCGTTCTCATAGACGTGAAAGCTGGCGATTTTCGAGAGTGGCACGCTCACATCCAGCCATATTTGCGCTGCTGGAACAATCGTCCATATCTATTTGATAACCCGTCGCACCTCTTGCCATGCAATGTCAGATTGCTAGAGATCGATGAACTCATACTAGAACCAGCACTACAAGAACGATTTCGCAGACGTTGCCGCCGAAAAGCTTTTGTCGAAGTGTTCCATCAGCTGTGAGGCTTATCAATATCTGCAGGACCACGTACACGTTGCGTGGAGACCAATCGTTGTTCACAGCGTGGTGCAGCAAAAACGCAACTTGGATTAACGATGGACGAGGAGCGGTGCGAAAATGGTCTTAAAAATTACTCCTTCTTTTGCTTATCGCTGGCAGTCTTGTGCTCTTCGTCGAAGATAGAACGTAAGTAACGTGAGTCGTCTTCGTCTGAGCATACTTGAAGTAAAAATTCTTTGTCTAGCCCTTTTTTTATCTGTTCTCGTATGTAATTGATAATGTTTTTTTCAAGGTCTGCTCTTAGAGCTTCAATGCGATCCTCGCCTTCTTCCACCTGTTTTCGGATATATCTACCACCAGACACCCTGACCACAGTTTCTTGTAGAATAGCGATTTTCGCCATCGCCCTTCGTTCGCCATCTGAAAGTTGCATGAATATGAATGGCTGTATCCTCGCGTTTTTATACCAATCAGTTTTTTGCAGTCCAATAATGGCGTGATGGTACTCCTCGAACTTAGAAGATTTGAGCTCGTTTTCAATCACTATAAGAACTTCCTTCAATTCAACGTAGATCGTGGCTATGTCCCCGTATACCAGCTTTCGTAGGCCGGTTACCTTACGTTCATTTTCCCTCCTCTCTCGCTGCTTTGCTAGCAAATCTGTCAAAAAGGCGCCTACAACGAAGCCCACTACACTGCCAGCTAGAGTAAAAGCTGCAATAACTAAAGTGCCTAAATCTACCATTGTTCAGTCCTACAGAATATCATCACTAACCTTCTAAAAAAGGATTGCAGCAGGCTTTATGGTTTCCCTCAGCACTGCCGTTACTTATCGCCCTCGCCGAACCATTACCGACGAGCCGGAAACACATTTAAACATCACTAACCGTTTCACCAACCGCAAATTCAACAGTTATTTTCACCGATTATTCACCAGGTGCCCGTTGCCTTCATCTGGTGTAAGCTCTTGCGTATCGCGCTTCTCCACCTTCAAAAGCGACAGACAACAGAGATGCAGTGTGATCCACCAAACGTAGGAGAGCTGCTTAGAAAAAAAGGAGTTTGAATCGATCAGTCCGTGTGCTAACGCATTTCGTAAGTTCGATCCGACGTCTTCGACCAAAAGCCCTCTAAGATCGAATACCAGATTCTCCCCGAGAAGCTCCCTCAATTTATCTGCAAATGGCTCGTAAAGTGTTCTATTGAGGTCGCGCTCGTGTTCGATTCCGCGATCCTCTAACGTTGATGCTATTGCACCTGATTGATAGAGAAGCCGCCGTATGGAATGTTCTAACTGAGGTATCAATAGATGCGTCGATACCAAGAAATCTCCTATTAAGCCCGAATACAAGCCCCTCGCAAATATGTATTCTCGGCCAGGCGGGATGAATGGATTATTCATCACGAGTGGGCGCACATCTTCCACGCGAACTGTGTGTTCTTGAATAATCTGACGTCGTGCAGGTTCTATTATACACGTGACACGATACTGCTGTTCTAACTGAGCTTGAGTAAACATCTGTGCTAAGAGTTTAGCTTCCTCGTATGAACTGTCGTTGCCTCCCGTTGCCGACGCAACAACTTTGCCCGTGTCACTTAATACCACCCTGGGAAAAAGAAACGAGAGCGGGTAGTCTTTCATTGCAGCTTCGGCTGTTTTTCGGAGAGTGGGAACGTCAGGGGATCTTGCTAAGAAAGCTAAGGCAAAAAGTGCTTCGTGAGTTTTTTTTCCTTTAACGCGTTCTTTAGCACGCTCCATATCACGTTCTATGCTTTCCTGAATCTCTGGACTAATCTCTATAGAAACGCTGCCCGTTTCTGCGCGAGAAGACTCCTCCTCATATTGCAGGAGCTTTTTATGCAGTTCTTCAATGCGTTCCATGGTCCGAGGAATTCGTCTGAGTGCTATAATCGCCTTCCTAAGAAAGATTGAAGCAACGAAATAGTCGGGCGGATCCCGCTTACTGAGGGCCTCTTCGGATTGTTTGACGTGCGTTTCTGCAGCGCGCATTCGTGCATCGCGTTCCTTTTCAGCATTTTGCTCAGCAAACCATGCGGCTGCAATGGACCAATATTGTTCAGCTAAGATCCAGTGCTTCTCGTTATCTGCCCGGATTGCTGCCCGCTCTGCCAACTCAGCATGATCTAACTGGCCTAGTTGTCCATACTGTGCCAGAATCCTCCTATTCTTGCGTGCAACTCGTGACGTCGAGAGTGGGAATTTGATTGCGATCGTTGTCGCACCTTTGCAGAAGACCTTCAATGTGTTCGACGACCTTAGGCAGGAGCGTCCTATTATTGAGGGCGACCGCTAATTGCAGAGCGCGTTCAAGTCGATTGCTAAGTGGCGCCCAATGTCCAATTTGCTCCAACGTTTTTGCTGATTCTAAATAGCTCTCCACCGCGCACTCTGCCACCTTGTGGCCGCAGTTTCGTACCCAGAGCACGTCTGCTATTCTTGCCCGCAATTCGCCATCTGATATGCTAGGCACGAGTTCCTTAAGAAGTGCTAGCTGTTCATCAGTTACGTCGCTAGGGATTGCAGCACGGGAGCCCTCGAGAGCCATAAAAGGGCCAAAAGGCATCTCTTTTGAGTCCAAGTTTAATATAAAAGAAGAGACCACCCCAAACAGAGCGAATACCCCTTCTGCTTTAAGATCGCCTGATTCGCGTGCTTCACGTGCCTTCTTGAAAAATCTAGACTCGTAACGCAGACAATCTTTTTTTTCGCTTTCGTCAATGATGTCCTGCCAATTACATAGATTGAAATCTTCCATCGTCAAGACGGTCGGCAACTGCAGCATTCTTCCCCCGGATATCAATCATTGTCATAGCTCTGATATAGTTTAAAATGGACTTATCGCAGATCGCTCTCTATTGTTGTGAGTTCCTTCGACAACCATCCTAAACCTTATCGGATTCTTCTCTTGCTTGAGAGTTAGTTGGCAAAGTAAGCTTTGCGGTTTTTGGCTTAGTCGAACGCGGCTAATCACAACGATTAAGTGTCCAGCATCGATCCCCTGCATCACTATGCTAGCTGCTGAACATTGCTCGGACCTTTTTGCTGATTTTGCACTGCCAAGACAGAAGCTGTTGGAGATTCACCGCTCCACAATTTCCCTCCACAGTGCAAAAGCCAATTACAATTATCCGACGATTCGGCTGCCTTACTATCTCTCGTCGCTTGCGGGACTGCCGGCGCGCATCTATCAAACGGTTCATGATGGAGCGCTTGCTTTCCTTGTCGTTGTCTCATCGACTCGTAAAGCTGCGAAAAAACGTGCAAAAATATCAGAAAACGTCACTGTAGATACTGAATCCCTCCGTCTTCACACGGCGGAGATCATGCGTTCGAATCGCATCGGGCCCATCGTCCTTTTTACAATCTGAGGCGTTTGAACCGTCCATTGGGCTTTTATCGGATACGAGAATCATGGTGAAAAAGAAGCACAACGAGGATAAAAAGTTGCACAACTTTGACGAAAAGTTGCACAACTTGAATGAGCCCGATCTTACTTGGCAAGAAGAGGTTGACCTGCAACCAGAAGATGATGTTGAAGGTGGATCAGAAATCTACTACTTTACCGACGAAGACGGCAATATCCATTCGCGCGAGTTCCTTGCTGAAGAACTTATTCCCGACGAGAGTAAAGCCGAAGACTGGCCAAAATCAGACGGGAAACTCCAAAAACTAAAACCCGGAGCCGTCGATGTAATCAATCTCGTCAGAACAGACGAAACCCCTCAGCACGTCACGCTGCCCGCACCAAAATCTAGAGACCCTCCGCTCGACATCCGAATATCCAGCGAAGTAGTCCCGGATCTTCTAACAAAAGAAGGGCCACAACAACGGAGCGATGTTTTCGCTGCTAACGAACAAGTAGTAATCCATCTTCAAAACGGCTCAGCTACTAACGAGCCCGTTGTGCATGATCGCGACGCACGTGCGCCTCTCACGCTTTACTATACAAAGACAGAGCTCGACTCATATATCGCATACCGTAGCGAAGGAATGGCGAAAAAATCACAAGACTGGATCAACAGATCTTCAGAGACTCTGTGAGAATCGACAAAAGGCGAGATTTCACATCAAACAGTAACAGGCCTTAGAACGTTTGTTCTTGACAAATATCAATCACGAGATTCGCATTCGAAAGTGCTGAGCTTTGCGGTCGGTTTTCTCAATTTCTTAGCTCAAACAAAGATCGATCCGCGCTATCTCTCCTTCAGGCTGTTTCTCGAAATGCCGAAGACTATTAAAGTCAAAAAGGCGCTGACTGAGAGGATTGTCACTCGTGAAGATATTGAAACGGTGTTTCAGAGGATCGCCGCTAAGGAAGAAAAGGGAGCCGATCCTTCGAAGATACGCAACTACCGCGCTTTTACACTCCTCGCATCTTACACAGGATTACGACCGAGCACAATACAACGCTTGACAGTCGGGCAGTTCAGAACTGCACTAAAAGAGGAGGAGCCCGTGCTCCACGTTCTCGCCGAGCAGGAGAAGAACAGAGTCGAGCATTACGTGCCGCTGCATCCATCGGTTGTTAATGCAATTAGCGAGGTTTTAGCAGGCGATTTTGGCGAAAAAGACGATGCCAATCTCTTCTTTATGTTCAATTCGTTTCAAACTGGGATAGAACGACAGAAAATCCCGCTTATGCGTGTTCGTGATCCAAGCAAGGCACGTATGTGGTTAAGCGACTCCCGCAAGTTCGCGGAACAATTCGGGGATATCATCGGGTAGGATGCGACGACCCTGAAATATGTCTTAGCGCATGGTATGACGGACGTTGACTGGGAGCATTACAAGCATCCGCAGCCCAACCATGTGATCTTACCGCTCATACGAAAGTTCATATATTAAGATATATCATGTTAGTGATTGATAACTAACATAGTAATGGACATGGCAACCGAGCGCAAGAACACCAAGATCAGAAGAGAAGAGGCACTCAGTCTAGCCATGAAGATCATCCACGAGGAGGGTATACACAACCTTACCCTTCGCCGTGTAGCCGAAGGCTTGGGAATATCTGAGGCTGCCCTTTTCCGTCATTTCAAGGACAAGGAAGAGATGATCAACCTCCTGGCTACAAAGGTGTTCGATTACTATATGGTTAAAGAAGCAAATGGCTACGAGGACGTCGAAGCCAGACTGCTCAAACTGATAACGGACCAATTTGCATCCTTCGAGGGAACGCCTGAAGCCACATCCGTGTTGTTCCAGGAGGAGATTTTCCGAGAGTACCCAGCGGTCAAGACGCGCTTCGACGAGAGGCGGCATCAGAGGGCAAACCGAATTGCCAGTATGATCCGGGACGCACAGGCTAAGCATCAGGTTGCCGAGGCCGTCGATCCAGACACATTTGCCCTCATTTATATGGGCGCGATGCGCACCGCGGTTCTGGAATGGCGGTCTGAAGGATGCACTTCCGACCTCGTCAGCAAGGCAGACACCCTCCATTTGCATTTGATTCGCATCCTGCGGGAGGTCTGATCCTATAGCCCGTAACTACCCTCTCGTCATAGGCATCGATTACACCGTCTTTGTCCTACAGGCGAGTCTTACCGTGCTTCGAGGAAAGCTGAATGCTATTTGTGTATGCGATGCGTCGATATCTGCCCGAAGGACGCTATTGTCTATTCCACGTTAGGCGAGGTTAAGCAATGAAAGCGACATCTCTGAACGAGTTCCCAGAGCGCCCGAACCCGCACGGGGTGAGCGCTAGGACCATCTACGACACCCAGTACGCACAGTGCCTGCACATCGTCCTGAAGCCTGGTGAGGCATTGAAGAAACACATCACGCCAGTGGACGTGTTCTTCTACATCCTAGAGGGCAGCGGGCAGGTGGAGATCGGGAATGAGGTGCGAGAGGTCCAGCAGGATATGGTCATCGAGAGCCCGGCTCGCGTCCCGCACCGGTTGATGAACCCAAAAGGCGAAGATTTCCGCTTCCTAGTGATAAAAGTGCCCAAGCCCCAAGAGGCGACCAAGGTGCTCTGAAAGGCTAAGCGACTCGTAACAAGCGTTTTAAGGATAAAAATCTGACATTTACAGAGAGAAAATTCGATTCAACAACGAGGATCAAAAAATGGCAACAAAAGAAAAAATCGACATGTTCTGCTATCAATGTTCGCAGACAGCGAATGGAGAAGCCTGCACGCTTAAAGGCGTGTGCGGGAAGGAGCCGACGATTGCGCGCTTACAGGATAACCTGCTTTTTGCCTTAAAGGGCATTAGCGCTTATCTTTACCACGCGCGTGAACTCGGTTATACAGACGACGTAGTTAATGCTTTCATCGAACGAGCTTTTTTCTCTACGCTTACGAACGTCAACATGGACGCTATGGAATACGTCAAGCTCGCCCTTGAGGCAGGCGAGATGAACATTAGAACCATGCAGCTGCTTAAAAAGGCACACATCGAGCGTTACGGGGAGCCGGTTCCTACCCAAGTTCAGACAGGAACGGTCAAGGGGCACGGTATCCTCGTCACT
>Ga0066793_10000397_pt1 | contig 16678 bp, 16 predicted proteins | sample PersoiDNA2013189_FD_83876 | JGI IMG/M metagenome (GOLD analysis project Ga0066793, IMG submission 83876) | Permafrost soil microbial communities from the Arctic, to analyse light accelerated degradation of dissolved organic matter (DOM) -... | ecosystem: Environmental > Terrestrial > Soil >... | reverse complement strand
TCTCTGCCGTGACCGGGCGGGGCGTGTGACCAGGCGGGGCGTATGACCAGGCGGGGCGTATGACCAGGCGGGGCGTATGACCAGGCGGCCGTGACCAGGCAGGTTACGGCGTGCTTGTCACCGGCCGGAGGTGACGCCCTCGACCGCGCGGATGAACTGGTTCCGGCATGCCTGCTTGGCCGCGAGGGTGTTCGCGCCGCTGTAGCACTGCGAGTACCTGACCGCCTGCGGGCCGAAGGCCGCGAGCATGATCAGCAGGAAACCGCTGAGCAGCACGCCGACGGTGCCGATGGCGATCGCGGTGACCGATCCCCTCGGGGACATGGTGCCGCCACGCCGGGCCCGGACGAGTGAGGTGATGGCGAGCCAGACCGCCAGCACGCCTGCCAGCAGGGTGAAAGCAGCAATGTAGCTGCCACGCTGGAAGTTGTGGAGCCCCCCGAGCAGTCCGAACAGGCTCAGAAGCGCCAGGAACAGGCCCGCGAGCGCGCGCTGCTGGTGAGCGGGCTCGGCCGGCAGCACGGACCGGGCTTTCGGCACGGGTGCGGGACGCGGGGGCGCCATCGGCTGTTCTCCGGAAGGGTCGCTGGGCGTGGCTGCGGCGACAGACCAGGAACCACATCCTAGTTTATAAGTTTCGCCGGGCTGCCTCGGAGGACGGCTTGACCAGGCAGCTTTCCGCGTCGGGTGGGCTACCCCGGCGCGGCGTCCCGCTCGCCGATGAGCGCGGCGGCCGCGACCGTCGGCGAGACATCCAGGGCCGAGGCATCCAGGGCCAGGCGCGGCGGGGACTGGATGGCCTGCGCGGGCCTGGGAGCGGGCGCGACCGGCGCCGGCCCGGGCCTGGGAGCGGGTGTGACCGGCACTGCCCCGGAACGTATCGACTGCTTCCGGGAACTGCGTACCTGTAGCACGAAGCCGACCGCTATTCCGGCAATGAGCACCGGCAGGCCGATGAGGAGCGCGTCGAGCAGATCCTGGAGCACGGTTGCGGCGGCGCCAGCCAGTGCGAGGGCGGCGAGGGCGGCGACAGCGAGTTGGATGAGGTTGCCGCCGCGCAGGACGCAGCCGCAGTAACGACGGTCGCGCATCATGACCACCGGGCCCGGCTGGCGCTCGCCTGGTGACTGTTATTCCGGTGGGCTGGGCTTAATCGGGCTAATTGCGCTAATGGGCTTAATCGGGCTAATCGGCTCAGCTTGTCTAATCGGCCTAATCGCTGGAGTGCTCCGCAGGTTTCCATGGGCCTGTCCTTCCGTTCACCCTGTCCTGAGGCACCCCTGCGCCCGGCCGGAGATGCGGACCCTGGCCGGACGCATGGGGGGCCTCAGTTCCACAGTGACCTGCCTGGCCGGAATTGCCGACCTGCCGGCAAGAGACGTTGCTCTTGCCGAATGTGGACTACTTATTGCCCTTTTGGGCGCTGGCGCAATCAGGTCCAGTGCGCGTTGTGCCGGACGAAGAAACTCTGCCCTTTCCACGTCACTGAACTGGCCGATTCCTGCAAGTTTCCGCGAAATATGCCGCTTACATCGTGACGGCGCCACCGGCGACATCCAGGACGATGCCAGTGATCCAGGCCGCGCTGCCGGAAGCGAGATAGAGGGCCGCCTGGGCCACATCCTCAGGCGTGCCAAGGCGCCGTAGCGGGTGCATCCCGGCCAGCGCCTGTTGCTGCGCCGCTGGAATCTGCTGCTTGTTGCGCTCGGTGAGGATCGTTTCCGGGGCTATGCAGTTGACCCGGATGCCATCGGGGCCGACCTGCGCGGCAAGGTCCTGAGTGAGGATCTGGATGGCTGCCTTGGCGGCCGCGTACGGGACCGGTGAGCCCGGGTGAGGCCTGCGGGCAGCGGCCGATGACATGGTGATGATGCCCTGGAGGCTGCTCATGGTAGTACGGTAGCACAATCATTAGGAATCAAAGGGTTTGAAGTAAAAGCCTTTGATGTCGATGCGTGTTGCCTGGGCGCGGCACAGCCGCGCGGACGTTATCGTGGCCGCATGCCCGCACGCCTGGTCGTCCTCGTCTCGGGCGCTGGAACGAACCTGCAGGCCCTGCTCGACGTGTCCGCGGACGAGGCGTACGGGGCACAGGTGGTGGCCGTCGGCGCGGACCGCGGCGGGATCGAGGGGTTGGCCCGCGCGGAGCGCGCCGGGGTTCCCGCGTTCATCCACCGGGTCAAGGATTTCTCGTCCCGCGGCGACTGGGACCTGGCGCTCACCGAGTCCTGTGCCGCCTTCGACCCCGATCTGGTGGTCTCGGCGGGCTTCATGAAGATCGTGGGCCGCTCGTTCCTGGGCCGGTTCGGTGGCCGCTTCATCAACACGCACCCGGCGTTGCTGCCGTCGTTCCCTGGCATGCACGGTGTGCGGGAAGCCTTGGAGTACGGGGTGAAGGTAACGGGATGCACCGTCTTCCTAGTCGACGAGGGCACGGACACCGGCCCAGTGATCGCCCAGGTGGCGGTGCCCGTGCACGACGACGATGACCCGGCGGTCCTGACCGAAAGGGTGAAGGTGGCTGAGCGCTCTCTGCTCGTGGAGACCGTGGGCCGGATGGCCCGCGCAGGTTGGTCCGTCCAGGGCCGGAAGGTTAGGCTCGGCCGGTGACGAGGGTAGCCATCAGGCGCGCGCTGATCAGCGTCTACGACAAGACCGGGCTCGCGGATCTCGCCCGCGGGCTGCACGGGGCGGGCGTCGAGATCGTCAGCACCGGCAGCACGGCGGCTGCCGTCCGCGCGGCGGGCGTGCCAGTGACCCAGGTGGAGGAGCTGACCGGTTTCCCCGAATGCCTCGACGGCCGGGTGAAGACGCTGCACCCGGCGGTGCACGCGGGCCTGCTCGCTGACCTGGCCAAGCCCGCGCACCGTGCCCAGCTCGACGACCTGGGCATCGCGCCATTCGAACTGCTCGTGTCCAACCTCTACCCGTTCGAGGCCGCGGTGGCAGGTGGCGCGCCGCCGGAGGAGTGCGTCGAGCAGATCGATATCGGCGGCCCCGCCATGGTCCGGGCGGCGGCGAAGAACCACCAGCACGTCGCGGTCATCACTGACCCGCTGATGTATGGGGCGGTCCTCGAGGCGGCGGCAGGCGGCGGGTTCACGCTGGAGCAGCGGCGCAGGTTCGCGGCCCGTGCCTACGCGCACACCGCCGCCTACGACTGCGCTGTCGCCTCCTGGTTCGCGTCCGTCTACGCGCCGGATGACACCGCGCGGGAGACCGGCTGGCCGGACGTGACTGGTGCGGTGTGGACCAGGCGCGACGTGCTCCGCTACGGGGAGAACCCGCACCAGCGCGCCGCTCTGTACCTGCGCGGCGATGCCGCCGGAAAGCAACTCCACGGCATTACCGCCGGAAAGCAGCTGCACGGCAAGGCGATGTCCTACAACAACTACGTGGACGCCGCGGCGGCCTGGCGCGATGTGTTCGACTTCACCGAGCCGTGTGTCGCGATCATCAAGCATTCCAATCCCTGCGGTATCGCGGTCGGGGCCGACCTGGCCGAGGCGCACAGGAAGGCGCATGCCTGCGATCCGGAGTCCGCGTTCGGCGGGGTGATCGCCGCCAACGGGGTCGTGACCGGGGACCTGGCCCGCCAGATCGCGGACATCTTCACGGAGGTCGTCATCGCACCGGGCTTCGATCCGGATGCGCTCGACGTGCTGACCGCGAGGAAGAACCTGCGGCTGCTGGCGTGCCCCCCGCCGGCGGCGGGGGGCGGCCCGGAATGGCGTCAGGTCGACGGGGGCGTGCTCCTCCAGACGCCGGACCTGATCGACGCCGCCGGAGACGACCCGGCGCACTGGGTGCTCAAGGCGGGACCGCCTGCGGCCCGCGAAGCCCTCGCTGACCTGGGCTTCGCCTGGCGGGCCTGCCGGGCGGTGAAGTCCAACGCCATCCTGCTCGCTTCGGGTGGCGCCACGGTGGGCGTGGGAATGGGGCAGGTCAACCGGGTGGACGCGGCGCGGCTCGCGGTCACCAGGGCCGGCGAGCGGGCCAGGGGGGCGGTCGCGGCCAGCGACGCGTACTTCCCCTTTCCTGACGGGCTGCAGGTGCTGACCGAGGCGGGGGTCGCGGCCATCGTGGAGCCCGGCGGTTCCATCCGCGACGAGCTGGCGATCGCGGCAGCGGAGAAGGCCGGGGTCACCTTGTACTTCACCGGGGTGCGCCACTTCTTCCACTGAGCGCGCCGCTTTCATCCGCTGAGCTGCGCCAATGTCTGCACGAAGGGTGGGACAGCGATGACCGCACGCATCCTCGATGGCCGGGCGACTGCTGCCACGATCAGGGGTGAAATCGCCGAGCGCGTGGCCAAGCTGGCCAGCCGGGGGGTACTCCCCGGGCTCGGCACGGTGCTGGTCGGGGACGACCCGGGCAGCCGGGCCTACGTCAACGGCAAGCACCGGGACTGTGCCCAGGTCGGTATCGCGAGCATCCGCCGCGACCTGCCCGCCGCCGCGACCCAGGAGCAGGTCGAAGCCGTCGTCGACGAGTTGAATGCCGATCCTGCGTGCACCGGCTACCTGGTCCAGTTGCCGCTGCCCGCGGGGCTGGGCGCCGCCCGGGTGCTGCACCGGATCGACCCCGCCAAGGACGCCGACGGCCTGCACCCGCTGAATCTCGGCCGGCTTGTGCTCGGTGAGGCAGGGCCGCTGCCGTGCACGCCCCGCGGGATCGTGGAACTGCTCCGCCGCTACGACGTGCCGATCGCGGGCGCGGACGTCACGGTGATCGGCCGCGGCATCACCGTCGGCCGGTCGCTCGGCCTGCTGCTCACCCGCCGCAGCGAGAACGCGACCGTCACCCTCTGCCACACCGGGACGCGGGATCTGGCCATGCACACCGGGGGGGCCGACATCGTGGTGGTGGCCGCGGGGCGGCCCGGGCTGCTGACCGCGGACATGATCGGGCCCGGGGCCGCCGTCCTGGACGTGGGGATCACCCGGACGGATGCCGGGCTCACCGGTGACGTGGCCGCCGACGTGGCCGAGGCGCCCGGATTTCTGGCGCCCATGCCCGGCGGCGTAGGCCCGATGACGCGTGCCATGCTCCTCGCCAACGTGGTGGACGCCGCGGAGCGGCATGGCTGAGGAGCGGCATGGCTGAGGATCGGCATGCTGGAGGAGCCGGATGCCTGAGCAGCCGCATGCCGGAGGGACGGTAGGCTACCGATGGGTAACATGTCCGGCACGCCACGGGGACCCCGCGGCAGTGCTGGCGGGAATCGTTTGGCAGTCTTGTGGTGCTCTGCTGGACGCCGGCAGGGAACACGCGGGCAGGAGGTCGGCAGCCGGTCATGAATATCGTCGTCTGTGTCAAGCAGGTCCCCGACACGTGGGCAGAACGCACGTTGCGGCCGGATGACTCGCGGCTGGACCGTGCGTCCGTGGACGGGGTGATCAACGAGCTTGATGAGTATGCGATCGAGGAAGGGCTGCGCCTGGCCGAGGCACACGGGGGCGAGGTGACCATCCTGTCCATGGGCCCGGACAAGGCCAGCGAGTCGATCCGCAAGGCCTTGTCCATGGGCGCCGACAAGGCGGTACACCTTATCGATGACGGGCTCGCCGGGTCCGACGCCCTGGCGACCTCCCTGGCGATCGCCCAGGTGCTCGGCCGGACCGGGTTCGACCTGGTGATCCTCGGGTCGGAGTCGACCGACGCGCGGATGGGCGTGCTGGCCGCCATGCTGGCCGAGCGCCTCGGCGTCCCGCAGCTCTCCCAGGCCAGCAAGGTCGAGGTCGACGGCACCGCGATCCGGATCAACCGGCAGGCCGAGTACGGCTACGACACGGTCGAGGCGGTGCTTCCGGCGGTGGTCAGCGTGGTGGAGAAGATCAACGAGCCGCGCTACCCGTCCTTCAAGGGGATCATGGCGGCCAAGAAGAAGCCGGTGGAGACGCTGAGCCTGGCCGATGCCGGGATCGACCCGGGCCAGGTGGGCCTGGGCTCGGCTGCGACGGAGGTGGTCAGCTTCGCGAAGCGGCCGCCCCGCCAGGCAGGCACGGTCGTCAAGGACGAAGGCGATGGCGGCGTCAAGGCAGCCGAGTTCCTCGCCGCGCAGAAGTTCATCTAAGAGAGCTGGAGAGGCTGCCGTCCATGGCTGAGATCCTCGTCCTCGCCGAGCATTCGGGCGAGAAGGTCAAGAAGGTCACCTGCGAGTTGCTCACCCTCGCCCGCGGGTTCGGTGAGCCCGCGGCCGTCTGGCTGGGCCCCGGCGCGGAGGCTGGCCGGGAGCGGCTGGCCGAGTTCGGCGCGGTCAAGGTCTACGTCGCTGACGGCGATGATCTCGATGACTACGTGGTAGCGCCCAAGGCCGAGGTGCTCGCGGCACTGGTCGCCGCGCATTCGCCCGCGGCGGTGCTCGTGGCCGCGACGCCGGAGGGCAAGGAGATCGCCGGGCGGCTGGCGGTCAAGACCGGCTCGGGCGTGATCACCGACGCGGTGGGCCTGGCTGCCGGTGAGGATGGCACGGGCCTGCTCGCGGAGCAGTCCATCTTCGGCGGGGCGATCGTCGTGCAGTCCCGGGTCCGGACCGGCACGCCCATCGTGGCGGTCCGCCCGAACTCCGCTGCCGCCGAGCCCGCACCGGGCCCGGCCGAGCTGGAGCAGGTGGCAGTGGAAGTGAGCGACGCCGCCAAGGCCGCGCACATCACCGAGCGGGTGGTGCAGGAACGCGGGGAGCGGCCGGAACTCACCGAGGCGGCCATCGTGGTCTCGGGTGGCCGCGGCGTCGGCGGTGCGGAGAATTTCGCGCTGATCGAGAAGCTGGCCGACTCGGTCGGCGCTGCTGTCGGAGCATCCCGCGCCGCCACCGACGCCGGCTGGTACCCGCACCAGTTCCAGGTGGGCCAGACCGGCAAGACCGTCTCGCCCCAGCTCTACCTGGCCGTCGGCATCTCCGGGGCGATCCAGCACCGGGCGGGCATGCAGACCTCCAAGACGATCATGGTGATCAACAAGGATCCCGAGGCGCCCATCTTCGAACTGGCCGACTTCGGCGTGGTCGGTGACCTGTTCACCGTGGTGCCGCAACTCACCGAGGAGATCGAGAAGCGCGCCGGATCCTGAGGCGCTTCCGGCGATGGCCGGGGCGCGGCGCACACCTGGAACGCCAGCTAGGCTGAGGCCGTCATGAGGTACATCGACAGCGCGGGCGGACGCCCGCGGTCAGCACAGGACTGCGTGGTGTATCTGGACCACGCAGCGACCACGCCGATGCTGCCTGCGGCGATCGCCGCCTTGACCGAGGAACTGACCCGGGTTGGCAACCCGTCGTCGCTGCACAACGCGGGTCGCCGGGCACGCCGGGTGGTCGAGGAGTCCCGCGAGCAGATCGCGGAGGCGGTCGGCGCCCGGCCCAGCGAAGTGATCTTCACCAGCGGCGGCACCGAGGCGGACAACCTCGCGGTGAAGGGCCTGTACTGGGCGCGCAGCGCGGCCGACCCGAGGCGGCGCCGGGTGCTCGCCACGCCGGTGGAGCACCACGCGGTGCTCGACTCGGTGGGCTGGCTGGCCAGCCATGAGCAGGCGGAGCCGGTGTGGCTCCCGGTGGACGCCTCTGCGGTGCTCCGCCCCGAGGTGCTGATGGACGCCATCAGCGCCGACCCGGACAGTGTGGCCCTGACCACCGTCATGTGGGCGAACAACGAAGTCGGCACGGTCGAGCCAGTCGCGGAACTCGCCGCGATCGCCCGGGAGTACGGCATTCCCTTCCATACCGATGCCGTCCAGGCCGCCGGGCAGTTGCCGGTGAACTTCGCGGCGAGCGGCGTCGACGCGCTGACCATCACCGGGCACAAGATCGGCGGCCCGGTTGGCGTTGGGGCGTTGCTTCTCGCGAGGGGCGTCCAGCCGGTACCGGTCCTGCACGGCGGTGGACAGGAGAGCGAGGTACGGTCGGGAACTCTCGATGCCCCGGCGATCAGGGCCTTCGCGGTCGCGGTCGGCGCCACCGTGGCGGGGCGGGATGACGAGGCCAGCAGGCTCGCCAAGCTCAGGGACGACCTGATCGCCCAGGTCCTCGCGGCGGTGCCCGACGCCATCCTGAACGGTGCCCCACCGGGACCGGCCCGGTTGCCAGGAAACGCGCACTTCTCCTTTCCGGGATGCGAGGGTGACGCCCTGCTGATGCTCCTCGATGCCCGCGGCATCGCCTGCTCCACCGGTTCGGCCTGCACGGCAGGGGTGGCTCAGCCGAGCCACGTGCTGCTGGCCATGGGCACGGACGAGGCGAGGGCCCGCGGGTCGCTGCGCTTCTCGCTCGGCCACACCTCCACGCAGGAGGACGTGGACGCGCTCGGCGCGGTGATCGGCGAGGTAGTGGAACGGGCCCGCCGGGCCGGCCGGTGATCTCCAGGTGACCTGCCGCCCCGGGGCTCCTCAGGCGACCGGGCCCGGTACTGATTCGCATAGCCTCTGTAGACGATGACTTCACTTCGCGTGCTGGCCGCCATGTCGGGCGGCGTTGACTCGGCGGTGGCCGCCGCCCGTGCCGTGGACGCCGGGCATGACGTGACCGGCGTCCATCTCGCGCTGTCCGCGAACCCGCAGTCCTACCGGACCGGAGCGCGCGGCTGCTGCACGCTGGAGGACGCGCGCGACGCCCGCCGCGCCGCCGACGTCATCGGCATCCCGTTCTACGTCTGGGACATGGCTGAGCGCTTCGACCGCGACGTGGTCCAGGATTTCGTCGCCGAGTACGCGCGCGGCCGCACCCCCAACCCATGCCTGCGCTGCAACGAGAAGATCAAGTTCGCGGCGGTCCTCGACCGGGCTGTCGCGCTGGGCTTCGACGCGGTATGCACGGGGCATCACGCCCGGCTGGCCGATGGCACCCTGCGCCGTAGCGTCGACCAGGCCAAGGACCAGTCGTACGTGCTGGCCGTGCTGTCCCCTGAGCAGCTTGGCCGGGCCATGTTCCCGCGCGGCGGGTCCACCAAGGACGAGGTCCGCGCGGAGGCCGCGGCGCGCGGGATGGGCGTGGCGGCCAAGCCGGACAGCCACGATGTCTGCTTCATCCCTGATGGTGACACCAGGGGGTTCCTGGCCGGCCGGCTGGGCAGTGCGCCTGGCCGTGTCGTGCAGCAGGACGGGATCGCCATCGGGACGCATGACGGCGCCTACGGGTTCACCATCGGCCAGCGCAAGGGCCTGGGTGTCGCCGCGCCCGCCCCTGACGGCAGGCCCCGGTACGTCCTGGACATCGAGCCGACATCACGGACGGTAACTATAGGCCCGCTCGAATCCCTTGACGTCCTGGACATCGTGGCGGAGCGCTGCGTGTGGACCGGGTGCCCGCCACCCACCGGGCCCCGCGACTGCCTGGTCCAGCTCCGCGCGCACGGCGAGGTGCACGCGGCGACGGCCAGCCCCGACGGTGACCTGCTGCGTATCAGGCTGGCCCGCCCAGCCCGGGGCATCGCCAAGGGGCAGGCCGCCGTTCTCTACGACGGCGACACGGTTCTCGGCAGCGCGACGATCTCAGCCACCGCCTGACGGCCGGCCACGGCCAGTGCGGGGCGTCCTCAGCCTCTCTGCCGACCCGGCTACGCGCCTCTATGACCGGGCAATCCGGTACGCACAGTAACCACGGTCATTATCACGACCGGTGAAATTTCCCCCATGTGAATGTCTTGTTGCCGGTGGGTAAAGCCCTTAGCGTGGCAGGTGTGATCAATGACGTGACGGTGCTCGGGCGGCGACAGGTCAGCGCACTGGAGGGGCGATGAATGGCGATGAGGGCAACGAGGCTCACAGAGTCACTTCACGAGGAGGCACTTCACGGCGGCTCGCCCGGAGGCAGGCACCCCGGAGGCAGGCACCCCGGAGGCAGGCGGCCCGGACGCAGCCGGCCGGGCGGTCACGATCGCGTTCCCGCGGCCTCGCCGCGGGCGCGGTCGGCGTTGTCCTAGCCTCCGCGGCCCTCGCCGCGTGCGGCACCAGAAGCGCCAGCACCGGGCCGGTCTCGCTGAGCTTCTACCTCTACCCGGACAACTCCGGTGCCACCCAGACCGCCATCAAGAACTGCGACGCGCAAAGTGGCGGCAAGTACACGATCTCCTACCAGCAGCTACCCAACAGCTCCGACGGCCAGCGGCAGCAGCTTGTCCGGCGGTTGGCCGCGCGCGACTCGACGATTGACCTCATGGGCCTGGACGTTACCTGGGAGGCCGAGTTCGCCAATGCGGGCTGGGTTGAGCCGTGGACTGGCGCGAACCGGGCGCAGGCCGAGAACGGCACGCTCAAGCCGGCCCTGCAGACCGCGATGTGGAACGGCCAGCTCGTCGCGGTGCCGGACAACAGCAACACCCAGCTGCTGTGGTACCGCTCCGACCTGGTGCCGAACCCGCCGAAAACCTGGGCCCAGATGCTCGCTGACGCGGCGCAGCTGGCCAAGGCGGGTAAGCCGCACTTGATCGAGATCCAGGGCGCGCAGTACGAGGGTGCGACCGTCTGGTTCAACACGATGGTGACCAGCGCGGGCGGCACCGTGCTGAACCCGGACGCGACCAAGGTGACGCTGAGTTCTCCCGCCGTCAAGGCCTTGTCGATCATGAAGCAGCTGGCCAGCGGCCCCGGCGCGGATCCGTCGCTGTCGGTGCAGATGGAGAACGAGAACAGGCTCGCCATGGAGGGTGGGCAGGCCGCCTTCGAGCTGAACTACCCGTTCGTGTATCCGGCCATGAAGCTTGACAGCCCGAAGCTGTTCAAGGACTTCAAGTACGCGCTCTACCCGGAGGTCACCCCCGGCGTGCCGGCCAAAGTGACGATCGGCGGAGTGGACCTCGCGGTCAGCGCCTACTCGCAGCACAAGGCGCTCGCCTTCCAGGCCGCGCTGTGCCTGCGGGACAAGCAGAACCAGATCATCGGGGCCAACGTCGGCGGTGTTCCGCCGACGATCACCAGCCTCTACAACAACCCGGCGCTGTTCAAGAACTACCCATTCCACGCCGACATCCTGAAGGCACTGGAGAACGCGAGTGTCCGGCCGAAGACGCCCGTGTACCAGGTGGTGTCCATCGACATCTCGCACCTGATCTCGCCGGCGTCCGCTATCAACCCGGCGAGCACCGAGAAGTCGATGGTGAGCCAACTCGGCAACGCCCTGCAATCGAAGGGACTCGTCCCGTGAGCGGCCGCGCAGCGCGGGGCGGCCTGGCAGTGAGGGAGGGAAGGGGCCGATGAGTGAAGCAGTAGGCACAGTAGCGGCTTCCGAGACGATCGAAGAGCCGCCGGGTCGGCGAAAGCCACAGCTGTCAGAAGGCGCGCGGGCCGAGCGCAGGCTCGGCTGGATGCTGTGCGCGCCAGCGGTCATTGTGATGATCGCCGTCACCGCCTTCCCGGTCGGCTACGCCATCTACCTGTCGCTGGAGCGCTACAACCTGGAGCTCCCGAAGGCCGTCAAGTTCATCGGGTTCAGCAACTACGCGGCGGTGCTCAGTTCCCCGTACTGGTGGCAGGCGCTGAAGGTGACCGTCATCATCACGGTCTTCTCTGTCGCCATCACCCTGGTACTCGGCATGATCCTGGCCCTGGTCATGCACCGGACGCTCTTCGGCCGGGGCACGGTCCGCACCGCCGCGCTCATCCCCTACGGGATCGTCACGGTCGCCGCCGCCTACGGCTGGCAGTACGCGTGGACGCCAGGGCAGGGTTACCTGGCGGCGGCGTTCAACAACAACGCGGTGCTGACCTCGGAAGTAAAGGCAATTGCCGTCATCATCCTGGCGGAAGTCTGGAAGACCACGCCATTCATGGGGCTGCTGCTGCTGGCCGGGCTCTCCCTGGTGTCCGAGGACCTGCAGAAGGCCGCGAAGGTGGACGGCGCTACCGCCTGGCAGCGCTTCACCAAGATCACGCTGCCGCTGATGAAGCCGGCCATCCTGGTCGCGCTGCTGTTCCGGACGCTGGACTCGTTCCGGATATTCGACAACATCTACATCCTGACCGCCGGTGCCAACGGCACCGGGTCGGTGTCAGTCATCGGTTACCACAACCTGTTCAACGCGCTGAACCTGGGGATCGGATCTGCGATCTCAATCCTGATCTTCATCTGCGTGGGAATCATCGCGTTCTTGTTCATCAAGGGTTTCGGCACCGCGGCCCCAGGCACGGACATCGGAAACAGGTGACTCGCTAATGGCTGCTGTTACCACGACGCCGCGCCAGAAGGTCAGCTGGGGGACGGCGAACTTCGTTGTTGTGGCGCTGGCCCTGATCCCGGTGCTCTGGATGGTCTCGCTGTCCTTCAAGACACCCGCGGCGATCCTCGACCCTTCCTACCTTCCCAAGCAATGGACCTGGTCGAACTACTCCCAGATCCTGAGCACCTCCCAGTTCATCCGGCCGCTGGTCAACTCGATCGGGATCGGCCTTATCTCGACGCTGGTCGCCGTGGTGCTGGCCTCCATGGCCGCCTATGCGGTCGCGCGGCTGCGGTTCCCCGGCAAGGGCCTGCTCATCGGGATGGCGCTGCTGATCGCGGTGTTCCCGCAGATCGCGCTGATCACCCCGATGTTCAGCATCGAGCGCGCACTGGGGCTGTTCAACACCTGGGCGGGGCTGATCATCCCCTACGTCGCCTTCGGCCTGCCGCTCGGTATCTACATCTTGTCGGCCTTCTTCCGTGAGATCCCGTGGGAGCTGGAAAAGGCGGCGAAGATGGACGGCGCCACGCCGTTCCAGGCGTTCATGAAGGTCATCGCCCCGCTCGCCGCACCGGGAATGGTCACGACCGCGATCCTGGTGTTCCTGGCCTGCTGGAACGACTTCCTGTTCGCGATCTCGTTCACCTCAACGACCTCCTCCCGGACGGCGCCGGCTTCTATCGCTTACTTCAGCGGCAGCTCGCAGTTCACGGTTCCGACCGGTCCCATCGCGGCCGCCGCGGTCGTCATCACCATTCCGATCATCATCTTCGTGTTGTTCTTCCAGCGCAGGATCGTCGCCGGGCTGACATCGGGCGCGGTCAAGGGCTAGCGGCGAGTTCGAGTTAAGGAGCAGACAGTGGCTGACATCGTCTTGGATCAGGTCACCAAGCGTTTCCCGGATGGGGCGCTGGCGGTCGACAAGATCAGCCTGGACATCGCGGACGGGGAGTTCGTCATCCTGGTCGGACCTTCGGGCTGCGGGAAGTCGACGACCCTCAACATGATCGCGGGCCTGGAGGACATCACCGAAGGCGAACTGCGCATTGGCGGCCAGGTCGTCAACAACAAGTCCCCCAAGGACCGCGACATCGCGATGGTGTTCCAGAGCTACGCTCTCTACCCGCACATGACGGTCCGGGAGAACATGGGGTTCGCGCTCAAGCTGGCGAAGACGCCGCAGGCGACCATCGATGAGAAAGTCAACGAGGCCGCCCGGATCCTGGACCTGACCCAGCACCTCGACCGCAAGCCGGCCAATCTGTCCGGTGGCCAGCGGCAGCGGGTGGCGATGGGGCGGGCTATCGTCCGCGACCCGTCCGCGTTCCTGATGGACGAGCCGCTGTCCAACCTGGATGCGAAGCTGCGGGTGCAGACGCGTACCGAGGTCTCGCGGCTGCAGCGCAGGCTCGGCACGACGATGGTGTACGTGACCCACGACCAGACCGAGGCGATGACGCTCGGCGACCGGGTCGCCGTGATGCGCAGCGGCCAGCTCCAGCAGTTCGCCACCCCCAAGGAACTCTACGACCGGCCCGACAACCTCTTCGTCGCCGGCTTCATGGGGTCACCCGCGATGAACTTCCTGCCCGGGACGGTCGAGGAGGGGCATCTGCGCACCCCGCTTGGGGATCTGCCGATCAGCGGCCAGCTGCGGCAAGAGCTTGAGCGTGCGGGCGCACCCCGCGACCTGATCGTGGGCATCCGGCCGGAGAACTTCGAGGACGCTTTGCTCGTCTCGGCCGACGCCCGGCCGAACGGCATCACGTTCCGCGCGACCGTTGACGTGCTGGAGTCCCTGGGCTCCGATGTGTACGTCCACTTTGCCAAGGAACTCGAACGGGGTGTGGATTCCGCCGAACTCCGGGAACTCGCCCAGGACTCCGGGCGCGCGAACGCTGACGGCGGGGACGAGATCGTCGCCCGGCTCGACGCGGAGACCCGGGTGCGGGAGGGCGACGACGTCGAGCTTTGGGCCGACGCCCGGTCGATGCACGTGTTCGACCCGGCCACCGGCAAGAACCTCGCCCTCGGCGCCAATCCGGACACCCCAGTGGAGGCCGCCGCACCAGCGGCCGACTGGCCGGCGGCACCGTCCGGTCCCGCGACTTCCGCGGGCAGCCCGGCAGATTCACCGGACCTGCCTGCCCAGTGAACTAGCATCCGTGCACTAGCCCAGTGCATTGGCCCAGTAACTAGCCCAGTGAACTAGCCCAGTGAACTAGCACCGTGAACTAGCACCGTGACCTGGGCATCTGCGGGATCCCAGGTCACATCACTCACAAGTTAGCAACAAATCGGGCCCGGAATAGCGCCGATTTGCGTGACATTGCGCGCTTCCTCATATCCTGGGGCGCATACATACCGACGCCACCAGAACCGGCCGCCCCGGGCGGCTCCCCGCCGTGCTCTGCTGCCTCCTGGCCGCCCTCGGCGTGGCCGGCTGTGGCCTGCTCGGCGGCCACAGCGGCCAGACCGCGGCCGCCCAGGTCGGCACTCCGGTGCTCGCGTCCCGGCCGCCGTCGCCGTCGCCGACCCCCAGCCCGACCCCCAGCCCGATACCGACCTGCTCCGGGATCGCCCCCGGCTTCTCCTGCGAAATGCAGCAGCGGATCGGCGATGTCCTGAGCTACCTGGCGGGCACGCCGGGCTCGATCGGCATCGTGGTCCACGACCGCGCCACTGGCGCGGTCTGGGGCAACGTCAACGCCTCGGCGGAGTACCCGGCGGCGTCGACGATGAAGCTGGCCATGATGACCGATCTGCTGCAGCGCAATGCGGCCGGCAGCATCCACCTCACCAGCACCGACATGGCTGAGATGTACCAGGCCCTGTACATCAGCAACGACGACGATGCCAATGCCCTGTGGTACAGGTACGAGGACGCCAGCTTCCTCGGCCGCATCCAGGCGTTTGGCATGACCCACGCGCGTTTCACCTCGTCGGCGCCCAACTGGGGCTTCATGTACTGCTCGGCCCAGGATCTCGACAACCTGATGAACTACGTGCTGCACGATGCCCCGGCCAGCGTCCGCGACTACCTCGTGTACCGGCTTCAGCATGTCAGCGCCGTTGACCAGCAGTGGGGCGTCTGGGGTGCGGGCCCGGCGAACCAGCCAGGCAACAAGGACGGCTGGGAGTGGGACCCGCCCGACGTCTGGATCACCAACACGGTCGGGTTCGCGGGCGTGGGCCAGCGCTTTACCCTGGCCATCATGTACAGCCTCGGCGGCTACGACGGCAGCGCCGATCCCACCGGGTTCAACTACGGGATAGACAAGCTCAGCCAGGTCGCCTCGCTGCTGTTCCAGGGCCACGTCACCAGCCCGCCCACCGCGCTGCCGTCCGCCGTGCCCTGAACGGTCTGGCTCACGTGCCGTCGGCCGGGCTGTCAGCGGGCGCGTCCCGCCGGAAGTGCCGCCGCGGCGGCCGGAACTGCTCCCGCAAGCGGTCAATCACTTCGTCGTTCCACTCGTGGGTACGCATGAGGCGGTACCGTTCCCGCGCGACGCCCAGGTAGGCCTCGGCGTCGGTCGCCGTGCCGACCAGGTCCGCCGCGTGCAGCATGCGGACCACCGGCGTGAACTCGTCGTTGAACCAGCGTCGGCCGACTTCGGTGCGGTCGTGGAACTTGTGCTCGTGCTGCATCAGCCGGAATCCCCACGCCTCCACGGCCTCCCCGAGTTCCGCGTACGACCAGGGGTCACTGAAAGTGATCTTGGCGTACGCCTGCGGAGGCAGCGGCACACGGGAACGGAACATCCGTTCGTAGCTCTTCAGGAGCAGGTCGCCTCGGTGCCGGATGCCCCGTGGAGGCACGTCCGTCAGGATTTCGGTCACGTAGGCGTCGATCACCGTCTGGCCGGTGGCCAGCGCGATCGACACGCGGTGATGGCCGTCCTTCACGAAATGCAGGTCACCGACGCGGTATACGTCGATGGGCGGGATCGACTCCCCGCGCCGCTGGGCCAGCGCCAGCCGTTCCCATCGTTCCCGCACCCGGCCTGACGTGGGCCGGAAGCGGCGGTCGAAGTCGCGCCGGGAATCCACGGTGCCGACCACCGTGTCCAGCCTGATGGTCTGCAGGCCGAGTGACCGCTCGCCCTTCATGCCCAGCGCGGCGACGACCTCGTCGAACGGCAGGATCAGGTTGACGTCGTCCGGCTCGCGGCGGAGCCGCTGGGCGAGCCGGGCCAGTACCTGGTGGCGGCGTGCGCGCTGGAAGTCGTTCTCGACGTCGGAGCGCGGGAACCCGGTCTCAGCTGGCATCGCGGCTCCCCGCCGCAGAATGCTGGATGCGCGCCCCCGGTTCGATGTCCAGCAGGTGACGGCCGGTGACGTTACGGACGACCGTCCGCCCGAGGCGGCGGTCACGGCTGGTCGCCTCGGCGGGACGGACGTGGCCGTGGAGCAGCAGTGCGGGCTGCAGTCGCGCGACGAGCCCGTTCAATGCCGTGAAGCCCTGGTGCGGCGGATCGTCGCCGTCACCCACACCACGCGGCGGAGCGTGCGTGAGCAGCACGTCGATG
>Ga0066793_10000395_pt1 | contig 16694 bp, 16 predicted proteins | sample PersoiDNA2013189_FD_83876 | JGI IMG/M metagenome (GOLD analysis project Ga0066793, IMG submission 83876) | Permafrost soil microbial communities from the Arctic, to analyse light accelerated degradation of dissolved organic matter (DOM) -... | ecosystem: Environmental > Terrestrial > Soil >... | reverse complement strand
CTCGACGTCGATTCGGGCCTTGCCGCGCTCCCTCGCCGCCGCGACCGCGCGGCGTATCTCGTCCTTGACCTCTTCCAGGTCCTCTCCGGGGACGAAGCGCCTGTCCAGGAGTATCTCCGCCTTTCCCGGCACCACGTTGAGTTTGTCTCCGGCGCGCATCACGGTCTGGTTGAACGTCGGCGTCAGCCTGGGAGAAGGTATGCCTCCTATGGGGTAGGAGACGAACGTCGACTCGCGTTTCTCCACGGACGCCTTGAGCTTCATCAGCTCTTCCATGACCGGTAGAGATTCCTCCAGAGCGTTTATCCCCAGGAAGCCCAGCCCCACATGGATCGAGCGGCCCGTTACGGTAATGGTCGCTTTCAGGGAACCGGCGTTGGCGCCCGCCATCATCGGCCCCTGCCCTCCGCCCTCCAGGTGCAGCACCGGCGGCTTGAAGTATCCCTGCTCGGCCAGGTACCTGGCCCCGGGGTCGATGCCGATCTCCTCGTCGGTGCACAGCAGGAAGGTGATGTCCCAGGCGGGTTCGAGGCCCATCTCCTTTATGATCTCCAGCGCCACGATGGCGGGAGGTATGCAGCCTTTCATGTCTATCGCGCCCCGGCCCGTCACCATACCGTCTTCAAAGATCCCGGCGAACGGGTCCACAGTCCAGCCGTCGCCGGCGGGGACGACGTCCATGTGCGCGTAGATCGTGAGCGGCGGCTTGCCCGAGCCGAGCCTGGCGGAGAGATTCACTCTGGCGCCTTCCAGAGGCAGGTCGATCTTGCGCCAGCGCTCTTCGGGCACGATCACGCGCTCGCAGGTCATCCCGGCGGCCTGCAGGAGCGGCTCGACGTGGTCTACGAAAGCCGGGTAGTTGTTTCCCGGTGGGACGGAGGTGTCGATCCGCATCAGCTCCACGAGCAGTTCGGCAAGCCGGTCGGAGGCTCTCTCGATTCGGGCGAAGACATCCCCACGGCTCATCCAGGCCCTCCCGGGGCAAGTAACACTAGTCAACAATAATAACATTCAGTATAATATAGTATAAATAACTAACAGAGGTCGTCTCCCTGCTGACATCCGTCATATCAAGGAGAAAACCCCTGCGGAGAGTATATTCGATTGAGGCTTGCGCGACGCCACGGCAATGTGCACTGGATAGAGAGGGTTGATGGCTTCCACCGACGGCGCCCCGACTCCCGGGACCCACGAACTTGTCGATGCTTTCCTCCATCACGCCAGGAGTGTGAGGAACCTGTCACCGAACACCGTCTCGTCGTACGCTCGCGACCTGGTCCAGTTCGAGGAGTTCGCCGAAAGAGCGGGCATCGACGACCTGTCCACGGTGGACCACAAGACGCTTCGCTCCTTCCTGGCCAACCAGCAGGCATTGGGTTACGCGCGCTCGACCGTTTCGCGCAGGTGTGCCTGCCTGAGGGCGTTCTTCCATTTCCTCGCCCAGACCGGCGCGCTCGAGCGCGACCCGTCCACCACGCTCTCGTTTCCGGTCAAGGGCAGGAGGCTGCCCCGCTACCTCACTGAGCGAGAGACGGAATCGATCGTCGATGCGCCAGCGGAGCAGGCGGAACTTGCGCTTCGCGACCGCGCTATAATAGAGGTGCTGTACGCAACGGGAGTCAGGGTAGGCGAACTTTGTGGGCTCAGGCTCTCAGATGTCGACCTCGAGGCTGGCATCATGCGCGTCGTGGGAAAAGGCGATCGGGAGCGGGTTGCCCTCGTGGGCCGCCCTGCCGTGCGGGCCTGCGAGAGCTACCTGGCGAGCGAGCGCCCCCTGTTGGCGGATCGATCCCCGGCAAGCGGCGATCATATGTTCCTCGGCAAGCGCGGGTCGCCGATCGACCAGCGCCAGGTGCGTAGGATAGTCGAGCACCAGGCGCGCCAGCTTGCGACGGGCGGAAACGTGAGCCCCCACACGTTCAGGCACACGTTCGCCACGCACATGTTAGCGCACGGCGCGGACCTGCGAGCCGTCCAGGAGCTCCTCGGGCATCAGAACGTGGCGACCACGCAGATATATACGCACTTGACCAGAGCTGAGATCAGGAAAGCCTATGAGCAGAGCCATCCGCGCGCCTGAGGGGCAAGTGCTCCGTTCCGCAAGTACGCTGAAGCACCGAGAGCGTTTCCTCGCCGCGCCGGCAAGGCGCGCGACCGAGGCGTACTCGGGGAGTACGGCGACGGAGCGGAACGCGGTTGGAGTGGATGCAGGGGCGCTCGAATGCCATCGTATTTGCGGAACGGAGCACTAGGATGGCGCGATCGGAGACCAAAGGCAAGCCGGGGACCAGCACGGCCAAGAAGGCCGACGGCGCCAAGCCGGAGCAAGACGCCGGCCGCATGTGGGCCACCTACAAGGCCGACCGCTCGCCCGAGGCGCGGGAACAGTTGATCCTTCACTACTCGCCGCTGGTGAAGTACGTGGCCGGCCGCGTCTCGTCGGGGCTGCCGCCGTCGGTCGAGTTCGGGGACCTGGTCTCCTACGGGGTCTTCGGTCTTCTCGACGCGATAGACAAGTACGACCCCGACAGGGGCATCAAGTTCGAGACCTACGCGATCGCGCGCATCAAGGGCGCGATAATCGACGAGCTGCGCGCCGACGACTGGGTGCCCCGCTCGGTGAGGTTCAAGGCGCGCGAGATCGAGCGGGCCTACATCGCGCTGGAGAGCGAGCTCCGTCGCATACCCACCGACGAGGAGGTCGCTGAGAAGCTCGGCGTGACGCTTGACGAGTACCTGAACCTGCTGGGCAAGATGTCCCTCATCTCGCTGGTCGCGCTCGACGAGCTGTGGACCGTCTCGGGCGACCGCCCCGACAAGATCAGCCTCGCCGACACGGTCGAGGACGTGAAGATCAAGGACCCGTCCAAGACTTTCGAGATCGAGGAGATGAAGGACATGATCGCCGGCGCGATCAACCACCTTCCCGAGCGCGAGCGGATAGTGGTGAGCCTCTACTATTTCGAGGGCCTGACCATGCGGGAGATAGGCGAGGTGCTGTCCGTGACCGAGTCCCGCGTCTGCCAGATGCACACCAAGGCGATCCTGAGATTGCGCGCCAGGCTGGGCACCTCGCTCGGCTTCGATTACGACTGAGGGCGCCCGTCTCACCCGGCGCCTGTTTGCGACTGGTTCGCGGCTATACTACACTTGTGAAGATTTGGCGGTGCGAACCGACGAAAATACACACCCCGCTGGACTTCGCGGCCGGTGCCTACGGGTGGCCGCGGGGGATGAACGCGGGGGAGGCGAAACCAAACGGAGGAAAAACAGAATGACTCAACCTGTAGTCACGATGCAGGAGCTCCTGGAAGCAGGAGTGCACTTCGGACACCAGACCCGCCGGTGGAACCCCAAGATGAAGCCCTACATCTTCACCGAGCGGAACGACATCTACATCATCGACCTGCAGAAGACGCTGGTCATGATCGGGACGGCCTTCAACTCGATGAGGAACGCCGTCGCCGCCGGCGGCACGCTCCTTTTCGTGGGCACCAAGAAGCAGGCCCAGGAAGCGGTGGAGGAGCACGCGGTGCGCTGCGGCATGCCGTTCGTCAACCAGCGCTGGCTGGGCGGAACGCTCACCAACTTCTCGACCATCCACTCGCGCATCATGTACATGGACGAGCTCGAGAGGCGCGACCGCGAGGGCGAGCTGGAGCTCCTTCCCAAGAAAGAGGCGTTGCAGGTCAGGCGGCAGATAGAGAAACTCCGCCGCAACCTCGAGGGCATACGCAACATGCACTCGCTTCCCTCGATGATATTCGTAATCGACCCGCGCAAGGAGCGCATCGCCGTGGCCGAAGGCCGCAAGCTGGGCATACCCATCATCGGGCTGGTGGACACCAACTGCGATCCCGAGGAGGTCGACTTCGTGATCCCCGGCAACGACGACGCCATCAGGGCGGCAAGCCTTCTGTGCAGGGTCGTGGCCGACGCGGTCATCGACGGTGAGGGAATGCGAGAGGCCAGGCTCGCCGAGGAGATGGCCGAGCAGGCCGAGGTGGCGCGCGAGAAGTTCGAGAACGCGCCGGTCAGGGTCGGCGGCGCGGTGCCGGCGTACAGCGCTTCCCCCGAGGACATCAGCGGCCCGGCTATTATTCCCGAGTTCTCGGGAGAAGAGTCCGAGGAGATGGCTGCGGAGGCGGTCACTGAGGCCGTCGAGGAGCTGGCCGAGCTCGAGCCGGGCGGGACGTCGCCGGCGGCGGAGCTACCGGAGGGCGAGTAACAATACCAGTGACGCCGGACGGGCACGCCCGGCCGGATTGAAGGCGGGAGACATAGAGAATGGCGGAAATAGAGATAGCGGCGGGACAGGTGAAAGAGCTTCGCACCAAGACGGGCGCGGGCATGATGGATTGCAAGCGCGCCCTCCAGGAGTGTTCCGGTGACTTCGATCAGGCCGTGAAGGCGCTGCGGGAGAAGGGCCTGGCGAGCGCCAAGAAGCGGCAGGAGAAAACCGCGGACCAGGGCATCATCGAGTCCTACATACACCTGGGGCGGCAGATCGGCGCGCTGGTCGAGCTCAACTGCGAGACCGACTTCGTGGCGCGAAACGAGCAGTTCGGCGAGCTTGCTCATTTCATCGCGCTGCAGATAGCCGCGGTCAACCCGAAGTACCTGGACCGCGAGTCGGTCCCGACCGAGTTGGTCGAATCGGAGAAGGCCATATACCGCGCGAAGGCCGAGGCCGAAGGCAAGCCGGAGAAGGTCCTGGACCGTATAGTGGATGGCATGCTCGACAAGTTCTTCCAGGAGTGGTGCCTGATGGAGCAGCCGTTCATCAAGGACCCGTCGGTGTCGGTGGGCGAGCTGGTGACGCAGACGGCCGCCAAGCTCGGCGAGAAGGTCCAGGTCAGGCGTTTCGAGCGGTTCCAGGTCGGAGAGCGGACGGAAGAGGAGTAAGGCTTGACTCAAGACGGGCTTCCGGTGGACGAGGGGATGGGAAAGGGCGAACCTCCCGATGCGGATTGCGAGCCTGCCTTCGACCGGGTGCTGGTCAAGCTGTCCGGGGAAGCGTTCATGGATTCCCGGGTGGGCTACGGCATCCACTATCCCACCGTGCGGTCGGTGGCGGAAGAGCTCGCCGAGGTCCAGTCGATGGGCATGCAGCTGGCGCTGGTGGTCGGCGGCGGCAACATCTTCCGCGGCGGCGGCGAGGACGCTTCGGGCATCGACAGAGCGACCGCCGACTACATGGGGATGATGGCGACGGTCATGAACGCGCTGGCGCTGTCGGACGCCCTGGAGAAGCAAGGCGTGTACACGCGGGTGCAGACGGCAATCACCATGCAGGAGGTCGCGGAGCCGCACATCAGGCGCCGCGCGCTGCGGCACCTGGAGAAAGGCCGGGTGGTCATCTTCGCGGCCGGCACCGGCAACCCGTACTTCTCGACCGATACCGCCGCGGCGCTGCGCGCCCTCGAGATCGGCGCGGACGCGATACTGAAGGCGACGAAGGTCGAGGGGGTCTACGACCGCGACCCGGTCAAATACCCTGAAGCCAGGATGTTCCACACGCTCTCCTACCTCGAGGTGCTCAACAGGGAGCTCGAGGTGATGGACGCGACGGCGATCAGCCTGTGCATGGACAACGGGCTTCCGATAATAGTGTTCAACCTTTTCAAGCACGGCAACCTCCGCCGGCTCCTCCTCGGCGAAGACGTGGGGACGGTGGTCTGCACCAGCAAGTGAGGGGCAGTTGGCGGGCGACGGCGGCAGGCGACACGGACAGGTGCGCCCAGGGGCGCGGATGCAGTCGGGGGATGTGAGATGGACGTCAAAGAAGAGGCCGAACGAAAGTTCAAAAAGGCCGTAGAGGCGACCGCCGGCGAGTTCGGCAGCATCAGGACCGGACGGGCCAGTCCGCAGCTGCTGGAGAAGCTGGTCATAAACTACTACGGCACCAACACGCCGCTCAACCAGATCGCGACGGTCAGCGCGCCGGAGGCCAGGCTGCTGGTCATCCAGCCGTACGACCGCAACAGCATCGGCGACATCGAGAAAGCCATCACCCAGTCCGACCTCGGGTTCGTCCCGTCGGACGACGGGCAGGTCGTCAGGGTGCCGATCCCGCAGCTGACCGAGGAGCGCCGCAAGGAGCTCGGCAAGCTGGTGAAGCACAGGGCCGAGGAGGGGCGCGTGGCGGTCCGCAATGTGAGGCGCGACGCGATCGAGGCCCTGCGCGAGGAGGAGAAGAAGGGCGAGTCCACCAAGGACGACCTGCACAGGGACACCGAGGAGATTCAGAAGCTCACCGACGCCTACATCAAAGAGATCGACGAGCTCATGGAAAAGAAGACCAAAGAACTCATGGAGATATAGGGTGGCCGGCACACGGACGCGAAGGTACCCCGATGCGGGCGGTTTCTCGGAGAAGATCGTGGGAGCGGTCCTCTTTGCTGTGATCCTGCTGGGCACTCTGGTCTGGGGCGCGGTCCCGTTCGCGCTCGGTGTATCGCTGGCCGCCGTCATCGGCTCGGTGGAGCTCTTCAGCATGTTCGAGAGCAAGGGGCAGGCCACGCCGACCGCCGCGGCGCTGGGCATCGGCGGGTCGATCGCATACGTGATGCTGGCGCATTTCAAGCCGATCGAGAGCTTCAGCTACATCACCTTCGCCATCATCTTCCTGAGCTTCATGTGGTACATGCTGCTGCTGAGGCACGTCAAGCCGACCAGGGCCGTGGCGCTCACCATATTCGCCCCGCTTATCACCGGTTTCTGCCTGAGCTTCCTGGTGCTGATCAGGGACTTTTCCAGCAAGGCCGCTCTACACCACAACAGCGGCTGGTGGATAGTCCTGTTCCTGATACTGCTCATCTGGGTCTACGACGTCTGTGCCTGGGCGGTGGGGAGGAAGATCGGGCGGCACAAGATGGCCCCCACGATCAGCCCCAACAAGAGCTGGGAGGGGACCGCCGCGGCGACTGTCGGAGTGCTCGCGGCCTCGGTGCTGTTCCGGTTTATCATCACGGCCATAGTCGGCGGGCGGAACTTCCCCTGGTTCACCTACTGGGTCGCTATAGTCATCGGCGTCATCGTGGTGATATTCGGCCCGCTGGGGGACCTGTCCGAGTCGCTCATGAAGCGCGACTACGGCATCAAGGACATGGGCCAGCTGATCCCGGGACACGGCGGCATCATGGACAGGTTCGACTCGACCTTCTTCACCGCGCCGGTCGTGTTCTTCTTCCTTTTCTACTTCGTGTTGAAGTAAGCGGAAAGGGCAACTCGGTTGAGAACTGTCGCTCTCCTCGGCTCGACGGGCTCCATAGGCACGCAGGCGGTCGAGGTCGCGCGCGGCCTCGATGACGTCAGCGTCATCGCGCTGGCGGCGGCCTCCAACGGCCAGCTGATGGCCGAGCAGGCGCGGCTGCTGGGGGTGAAGGTCGCGGCGCTCAGCGACCCTGACGCGGCCAGGAAGCATGCACCCCTGTTCGAGGAGATCGGCGTCAAACTTTTAGTGGGACTCGAGGGCGTCCTCGAGATCGCGGCGTCGGCGGAGTGTGACCTGGTGCTCAACGCCATAGTCGGCTCGGCCGGGCTGGACGCGACCCTGGCCGTCCTGCAAAGGGGAGCTGACCTGGCGCTCGCCAACAAGGAGAGCCTGGTCGCGGGCGGGCGGCTGGTCACGGACACGGCGCGCTCGACCGGGGCGGCGATCGTCCCCGTGGACAGCGAGCACTCGGCCATCTACCAGTGCCTGCTGGGAGAGGATAAGCGCGACCTCCGAAGGATTATACTAACGGCCTCCGGTGGTCCCTTCAGGGAGAGGCCGCCCGGCTCGCTGGATGAGGTGACCGTCGAGGAAACCCTCGCGCACCCGACCTGGAACATGGGCCCGAAGGTCACCGTTGACTCGGCAACGCTAGTGAACAAGGGGCTGGAAGTGATCGAGGCGCACCACCTGTTCGACGTCGACATGGACAGGATCGACGTGGTGATCCATCCTCAGAGCGTGGTGCACTCGATGGTCGAGATGGTCGACGGGTCGGTGCTAGCCCACATGGGCGTGCCCGACATGAGGATACCGGTGCAGTACGCGATGACGCGCCCGCGCAGGGCGCCGTCGCCCGCGGAGTCCCTGTCGCTCGCTTCGTACGGCGAGCTGACATTCTTCGAGGTTGACGGCGACAGGTGGCCCGCGCTGGGCCTGGCCTACGAGGCGGCGCGGCGCGGCGGCACGTGCCCCGCGGCGATGAACGCGGCCAACGAGGAGGCGGTCGCGGCCTTCCTCGCTGGGCAGATAGGTTTTACTGATGTGATGAAGGTCGTGAACCTGGTGCTAGATAAGTATGAGCCTCTCCAGGGGAAGACGCTGGACGAGATAAGGGAGACCGAGTCCGCCTCAAGAAGGCAGGCCCGATTGGTGATCGAAGCCATGGAGAAGAAGAGTTGAGTTTTGCCGCGATGATCTGGTCTAAGCTTCCCAATTACATCCTTGACGCAGTGCTGATATTCCTGGTGCTCGGTTTCATGATCCTCACCCACGAGCTCGGGCACTACTTCGCCGCCAAGAAGTGCGGCATCAAGGTGGACCAGTTCTCTATCGGCTTCGGCCCGGAGATCAAGGGATGGACGCGCGGCGAGACGCGGTACTCGCTGAAATGGATACTGGCCGGTGGCTCGGTGCGCATCGCGGGCATGAACCCCGACGAGAAGATCGCCCCCGAGGACCTGCCGCGCACTTATTACGAGGCCCCGCTGTGGAAGCGGGCGATAGTGATTCTCGCCGGGTCTTTCGTCCACCTCTGCATTGCATTCATCCTGTTCTACCTATTCTTCTGGCCTCTCGGCTACAGCACCTTGACGGGCAAGATCGCCAAGGTCGAGAAGACCGTGGTGGTGAGCAAGACGGTGACCGAACCCGGGCCGGGTTATGTCGCAGGGCTCAAGAAGGGCGACCTGATAACCTCCGTGAACGGCAACAAGGTGACTGATTGGAACCAGCTCACCGAGCAGCTGACCAAGAGGCCGGGGCAGACGGTCGTCCTCACCTATGATCGGGGCGAGACGAAACTGACGACCAAGGCAACGCTGCTCGACGTCAACGGGCACGGGCTGCTAGGGGTAGCCGTTGATGTCAACAGCACCTACAGCAAAAAGTCGAACCCGGTGGCAGCGATAGGCCAATCGGCAAAGCTGATGGCGTCTGTGACGGCGAGCCTCGCGGCGGGAGTTGCGCGGCTTTTCTCGTTGACGACCTTGAAACAGTTGGTAGGCATGACACCGAGGAACCAGAACAGCCCCCAGAGCATAGTGGGTGCCACGCGGCTCGCGTTTCAGGCGGCGTCGCAGGGAGCCTCGGTCTTCATTTTCATCATTGGCGAGTTCTTCCTATTGCTTGCACTGTTCAACCTCATCCCGTTTCCGCCGCTGGACGGCGGCCACCTGCTCGTCATCATTGTGGAGAAGGTGTTCCACAAGGAGATAAACATGAAGACGTTCGCCAAGGTCGCGGTGGTGGTGATAATCGTGCTTGGCATCGTCGCCCTGCGGCTCATGATGCTGGATGTCTTCAACCCGCTCAAGAACCCGTTCACGCCCTGACTTCGTAAGCATCTCCAGGGGGTAGTGCGTCCACGGGCCTGACCCCGCCAGCGCGTTAATGGGATAATGCTGGTACGGCACGACACCGACGGGGGCCGCTGATGGACATAAAACTGACGAAGCGCATCATGCTGGGCGATGTCGCGATCGGTGGGGGCGCGCCGGTGAGTGTGCAGTCCATGACCAACACCGACACGCGCGACGTGTCCTCCACGCTAGCGCAGATCCGCGAGCTGGAATGCGCGGGCTGCCAGATCGTGAGGGTCGCTGTCCCGGACGCGGAGTCCTCCGACGCCCTCGGTAAGATCATCGCGGGCACCTCGCTGCCGGTGGTGGCCGACCTCCACTTCGACTGGCGCCTGGCGTTCCTGGTGATGGAGCAGGGTGTCGCCGGGATAAGGCTCAACCCGGGCACCATCGCCCGCAAGGCGCGCGTCCGCGAGATAGCGGCCGAAGCGGCGAGCCGGGGGGTCACCGTGCGCGTCGGGGTGAACTCGGGTTCGCTGGAGAGGCGGCACCAGGGCAGGGGCAGGAAGGCCGAGGCCGCTTCCCTGGCGCAGAGCGCCCTGGAGGGTGCGGCGCTCATCTCGAAAGAAGGCGTCGGAAACTTGAAGATATCGGTCAAGGCCTCGGACGTGCCGCGCACCATCGAGGCGTACCGCATCGTCTCGGAGAAGTCGGACTGGCCGCTCCACGTGGGGGTGACCGAGGCTGGCACCATGTGGTCGGGCACGATCAAGAGCGCCGTAGGCATCGGGGCGCTGCTGGCCGAGGGGATCGGCGACACCATCCGGGTCTCGCTGACGGCCTCGCCGGTGGAGGAGATCAGGGTGGGGCGCAAGATCCTCGCCGCGCTCGGGCTGGCGGAGGCCGGCCCCGAGGTGATATCTTGCCCCACGTGCGCTCGCACCGAGATTGACGTGATCGACCTGGCGATGAAGGTCGAGGCGGAGCTCAGCGAAGTCCAGACCCCGCTGCGGGTCGCGGTCATGGGGTGCTTGGTCAACGGGCCGGGCGAGGCGCGGGAGGCCGACGTGGGCATCGCGGGAGGCAAGGAGGGCGCGCTGCTCTTCGCGGGCGGAGAGATGATCCGCAAGGTGGCGCCCGACGAGATGATGGAGGCGCTCCTCGAAGAGGTGCGTAAGATAGCCGGCAGGGCCGGCGGCGAAAAATAGGAAGCGATGGAAAGGGTGAAGGCGATTTGAGGTTCTCGCGGGTGACGGTCCCTACGCTCAAGGAGAAGCCTGCCGAGGCGGAGGCGGTAAGCCACGAGTTGCTGCTGCGCGCGGGCATGATGAGGTCTTTCGCGGCCGGCATATACACGCTGCTGCCGCTGGGCGGTCGCGCGCTTGCCAACATAGAGCGCATCGTGCGCGAGGAGATGAACCGTGCGGACGCGCTGGAGGTGGTGCTTCCCACGCTGCACCCCAGCGACCCCTGGATGTGCAGCGGCCGCTGGCAGGCGTACGGGCCCGAGATGATGAGGCTGACCGACCGCGCCGGGCGCGATTTCTGCCTGGGGCCCACCGCCGAGGAGCTGATGACCCTCACGGTCTCCCGCACTGCGCCCTCCTACCGGGAACTGCCGGTCAACCTTTACCAGATACAGACCAAGTTCCGCGACGAGATGCGGCCAAGGTACGGGCTGATACGAGGCCGGGAGTTCCGGATGATGGACGCGTACAGCTTCCACGCGGACGAGGCCGACCTCGAGAAGACGTATGAGGCAATGCGTGAAGCGTACCTGACGATCGCGAGCAGGTGCTCGCTTTCAACCATGGTGGTAGAGGCCTCGACCGGGCTGATCGGTGGCAAGGCGTCGCACGAGTTTATGGTCGTCTCCGAGATCGGAGAGGACCTGCTGGTTCACTGCCCGGGGTGCGGCTACGGCGCCAACTTCGAGCTGGAGCGACACAGGCCCGGCCATGCGTTCGGCGGTGAGAGTGCGCCGATGGAGGAGGTGCACACTCCGGACATGATGTCCATCGAGGATGTGGCGTCATTCCTGGGAACGACCCCCCAGGGAGTGCTCAAGTGCGTCATGTACGTCGTGGGCAAGGAGCTCGTTGCGGTCTTCGTGCCGGGGTACCGCGACGTCATCGAGGCGAAGCTCGCCGAGGCGTTGGGTACGGCGGATTTCCACGTGATGCGCGAGGACGAGCGCGAGCTGTTCCCGGCCGTCACGCCCGGCTTCACCGGTCCGGTGGGCCTGTCCGGGGTCAGGGTCCTGTTCGACCAGGAGGTGAAGGGCGCCCGCGGCCTGGTCACCGGCGCCAACAAGGTCGACTACCACTACCGCGGCGCCGAGGAAGGCCGCGATTTTGCCGCCGAGTCGGTAGCCGACCTGGCTGGACCCGTGGAGGGCGACCTCTGCCCGGTCTGCGATGGCGAGCTCAAGATCGCGCGCGGCATCGAGATAGGTCATATCTTCAAGCTGGGCTTGAAGTACTCCGAGCCGCTGGAGGCCAACTTCACCGGCAGGGACGGAGTGCCCAGGCCGATGGTGATGGGCACATACGGCATCGGGACTTCGCGCATGCTCCAGACCGTGGTCGAGCAGCACCGCGACGACGGTGGCATCCGATGGCCCGCGGCCGTCGCTCCGATGCCTTTCGAGATAATAGTCATCGCGACCGAGGGCGGCGGGCAGCCGGAAGCCGCGGCAAGGATTGTCTCGGAGCTCGAGGCGCAGGGGTTCGAAAGTCTGCTCGACGACCGGGACGCGAGCCCCGGGATAAAGTTCAACGACGCCGACCTGGTCGGGCTGCCCGTGCAGGTGATAATCGGGAAGAAGCTGCCGGCATCCGGCAACGTCGAGCTGAAGATGAGGTACACCGGCGAGAGAAGGGACCTGCCACTTGGAGAAGCAGCCGCCGGAGCGGCGCGAGCCCTTGCTGAAGCGCCTTAAACCTGTCGGCAAGCCCAAGGGATGGGTGGAGGTCGCGAGCGCGCCTAACCAGATTGCCGCCGGAATGCTCGAGGGGGCTCTGAAGGAAGCGGACATACCCGTGATCCTCAACCGGCCTCCTGTCTTCGCCTATCTGGGTATCGGGGGCGTGCACGGGGTCATGGTGCCTGAGGATTGTGTGGACGCGGCGCGAGACATCTTGAGGGAGATCTGGGACATAGAGGAGTGATCTCGAGGGTGGAAGGGGAACCGGGAGCCGGGGTGGCGGTGCCGCCCGGCGAGGTAGAAGAACCCGTCGAAGACGAGTCGACGCGAGGGCAGAGACGCGAAGATGGCCTGCGCTGGTTCGGCGACTTCTACTTCCGACCGTTCCTGTGGGCGTTCGGCAAATCGGGGATCTCTCCCAACGTCATAACCATCCTGGGGATGGGCTGCGGTGTTGTCTGCGGCTACTTCCTGGCGGTGGGGAACGTTCCGCTGGCGGCGGTGTTCTTCGCTCTCTCGGGGGTGCTCGACCTGGTCGACGGTTACGTGGCCAAGAAGCTCGATAAGGTCACCGTGTTCGGCTCGTTCCTGGATTCGTTCTCCGACCGCATCAGCGACGCCGCCATCTACATCGGCATCGCGGTGCTCTACCTGAGACGCGGAGAGGGAATCTACGTCGGGCTGGCGCTGGTGCTGCTGGTCGTCTCGTTCCTCATCAGCTACACCAGGGCCAAGGCGGAAGGCATCGGGGTGGTATGCAAGTCCGGCCTGATGTCGCGCGCGCCAAGGTTCCTGGTCCTCGGGATCGGCCTGTTCTTCAACGGGCTCTCGCCGTGGGTGCTCAAGGGCGTGCTGTGGCTGGTCGCCGCGCTCAGCCTCGAGACGATGGTCTCGAGGATCTTCGAGGTCTGGAAGGGGACCCGCGCTTGAAGATCGTATACTACCTCTTCGTGCTGGCCGACAAGATAGTCGCGAAAGTCCCGGTCGGCATCATCCGGGCGCTGGCACACGCCGGCGCCGGGCTCTACCTCGTCGCATTCCCGCGCAAGAGGCGCCAGGTGGAGAAGAACATGCGCCGCGCGCTGGGACCCGGGGCCACCGACGAGGAAGTCAAACGGACCGCCTTCCGCGCGGGCCGCTGTTACGCCGACTATTACGTGGACATCTTCTGGCTTCCCACGCAGGCGCGGGAGTCGGTGCTGGAGAAGTTCGGCAGGATCAACGAGGCGGGGCTGGAGGCGGCGGTGGCCGCGGGCAAAGGTCTGATCGTGGTGCTTCCGCACTACGGCTCCTGGGAGGCGGGCGCCGTCTACCTCTCGAGCCTGGGCCCCTTCGCCGCGGTGGCCGAGGTTCTCAAGCCGCCCGAGCTGTTCGACATGTTCGTGAGGCTGCGCGCCGCGGTCGGCATCGACATCTTCCCTTACGACAGCAAGCCCGAGACCCGCGACAGGATGGTCGAGGCGCTCCGGGGCGGCACCACCCTGGCGCTGCTCTCCGACCGCGACCTCAAGGGGACCGGGGTCGCGGTGGAGTTTTTCGGCGAGCGCACCACCCTTCCGCCGGGCCCGGCCGTCCTGGCGATGCGCAGCGGCTCGCCCATCGTCTGCGTCAACGTGCGCAACGTCGACGGAGGCTGGGTGGGTCACGCCATGGACCCCATCCAGGTCGAGGCCGAGGGTGACAAGGAAGAGATCATAGCCCGGACCATGCAGCAGATGGCCGCCAACCTCGAGGTGCTCATCCGCGAGGACCCGGCGCAGTGGCACATGTTCATGCCGGCCTGGCCCTCGGACAGGGAGTGATCACTCCAGCGCGCCGGTGAGGAAGATCAGCGTCGCTTCCTCCTCTGTCATGGTAGCGTGCCTTCCCCTTATGAACACCGGCTCGAACTCGCAGCCGCACCCCTGTGTGGTGTAGGCGGCCAGTGCGGAGGGATTGTTGAACCAGGCCTCGCGCGTTCCCATAACGGTGACGTGTCCGCCCTCACCGGCCTCGACGGGGATTGGGAGCCCGGCCAGCAGCTTTGCCAGGCTGACGCGGCCCCCGTCCAGGCGCGCCGCGGGCTTGAGGAACGACGCGATCGCATCCAGCGGGCGCATCTCGCGCAGCGAGTCCACGTCGGGGAAGCCGGCGTCGTCTCGGGCGGGCGGGTCGATGGCGATCCCGCGCCAGACCAGCCCTCTGCGCGCCACCCCTATTGCCAGCGTGCCGCCCAGGCCGGTGCCGACCGCCGAAACGGCCTCGTAGTTCTCCTTCTCCTCCAGGTAGCGGGCCGCGCTCTCCACCAGGCTTTCGAGGCCTGCCGGGTCGGCTCCGCGCGGGTTATCCCCGTGGCCGCCCAGGTCGGGGGCGAGCACCGCGTGCCCCGCCGCCGCCAGGGCTTCCGCCAGCCGCGCCGGGTCCTTTCGCGAGCCGCCGTAATCGTGGAGCAGCAGCACCGGCACGCGCGTCTCCGATCCCTGGCGCGGGAAGTAGGAGGCCGGCACGGTCGCGTCTCCATCGTCGAAGGAAACGGTCTCGCCCGCGTCCGTTTCACCGCCGCGGCGCGTCCCAGCAAGCGCGGACCGGATCGCGCCGACGGCCTGGGCCAGCGCGCACTGCACCACCGCGGCCGCCGCCAGCCCGCCGACCAGCACCACCAGGGTCTCGGTCCCCTCGAGGTCCGGCGAGGCGAAATGTCCACGACGCGAGAAATACCACGCGCAGGCGCCGCCAGCCAGCGCCAGGCCGAGGAGGAGGCTCGCCCATCTGCGGTCGGGATACCCGGTGAGCGAGAGTCCGTTGAGCCTTCTCGTCGCGACGATCAACTGGGCCACACCGACGAGGAACCAGGTCAGGAACAGAAACATCCCCAGGACGTCTCCGCGCATGTGAATGAGCCTGCTCACGGCGACCCTCGCCTCTCCGGCTCGATGCGCCCCGGGCGTCTCCACGAGGCCAGCAGGCGGTCGAGCACGGCGTTCAGCCAGCGGGCGGCCGGCGCATAGAGCGGTTCCGCGGCGCGCACCGCCAGCACCGCCGACAGACCCAGCAGGGCGCCGCCGACGATGTCCAGCGGATAGTGTATCCCGACCACCATGCGGGCAAGCCCCTGGAAGGTCGCCAGGCCGATCATCACCCAGCCGAGCTTGCGCCAGTAGAGGAAGACGGCGAAGGCCAGGGCGAAGGCGAGCGTAGCCGCGTTGGATGGGAAGGACGAGTCGGTGTTATGGTAGAACAGCAGGTGGACCGCCTGGGTCGTGAACGGCCTCGGCCTGAAGAAGACGTTGTTGAGGCCATAAAGGACCAGCATCGCGATGACGGCCGCGGCCAGCGCGCATATTATGGTCTTGAACGCGACCTCCCTGCCGGCGTGCTTGCTCGCCCACAATAGCGTGGCCAGCACCAGCAGCGTGAGGATGAGGGGCACGATGTGGTCGTCCGCCCCGGCCCGCGCGAACCAGTCGACGACCGAGTTCTTCCCGGCGATGGAGTTGATGGAGTGAAAGACGGACATGTCGAGCCGTATCAGGAACTGAAAGAACCCGGACATCCTCCCGCCTTCCATTTCGCGCGCCTGCGAGTGTGCGCATCATGATACCGGATTCTCATTGCGGGCGCATGGCGGTGGCGCGGTGAGAATCGCCGTGGTGTCGCCTTACTCCTGGTCGCATCCGGGAGGCGTGAACAATCACGTGAGCGGGCTCGCGCGGCAGCTCATCGAGCGCGGACATGAGATCACCATTGTGGCGCCTGACGCGGCAGGTTGTGTCGAGGGAGCGTCACTGGTGGACGCCGGTCGCGGCCTGCCCCTGCCAGCCAACGGCTCGATCGCGAGGCTGGCGGTCCTGCCCGGCTCCGGCGCTCGAGTGAAGAAGGCGGTGCGCTCCGGCGGCTTCGACGTGGTGCACGTCCACGAGCCGCTGGTCCCGCTGGTCTCCACCTCGGCGGTCATGGCCGCCGAGGGAAAAGTGGTCGGCACCTTTCACGCGGCGGGCGAGGGACGCTCGCTCACCTACCTGGCGGGAAAGACGCTCCTGGGCAGAGTGGCGCGCCGCCTGGACTTCCGCATCGCCGTCTCGGAGCCCGCGCGTGCGCTTGCCTCCGCGTACCTTCCCGGCGAGTACCGGATCGTCCCTAACGGGGTCGACCTGTCGCGTTTCGGCCCGCGGTCGCGAGCGGCGGCGGGGGCTGCCGGGCCCTCGATACCGATCGTCTGCCGCAACGAGACACGCACAGGCCTCGCGGTCCTGCTGGAGGCTTTGCCCATTGT
>Ga0066793_10000394_pt1 | contig 16702 bp, 10 predicted proteins | sample PersoiDNA2013189_FD_83876 | JGI IMG/M metagenome (GOLD analysis project Ga0066793, IMG submission 83876) | Permafrost soil microbial communities from the Arctic, to analyse light accelerated degradation of dissolved organic matter (DOM) -... | ecosystem: Environmental > Terrestrial > Soil >... | reverse complement strand
GAAGTTGAAGATGTTGAGCGTGACCTCCGCCTTCGTCTTCCCGCCGGTCGGGATGTTGAGCGCGTACTGGATGTCCATCTGGTTCATCCACGGCGCCCGGCCGGCGCCGCGCGGCATGATCTGGCCGGCGTACTTGCTGGCGGCCGGATCGGCGGTGAGATACGCGTTGAGCTGGTCCCACGTGCCGTTGGTGACCACCACCTGGCTGGAGGAGGCCGGCACGAACAGCAGCTCGTTGTAGCCGCCGTCACCGTTGATGTCGTTGTAGAAGCCGAGCGAGTACCGACGCCCGGTCATCCCGTTGTAGAAGACCGAGAACCGGTGCGTGAGGTTGAACGTCCGCGGCAGCTCGAACGTCGCCGCGAAGTTGACGCGATGGCCCGGGTCGTAGCTCGACCGGTCTAGCTCGGAGTAGTTCGTGTAGATCTGATACGGGTTGTTCGCCCAGTTCGACCGCGCCACGCTCGACGTGCCGTCGTTCACCGTGAACGACTGGCCGTAGAGGTACGACGCTTTGAAGTAGAAGCCGTGGCGGAACGGCCGCTCCACCGAGAAGGCGGTCGTCCAGGTCCTGCCGGCCTTGGTGTTGGAGAGCAGCAGCACGTCGTTGAGGCTGCTGTCGAACTTCTTCACCGTCACCATGCCGTCGGGAAGCGTGCCGCTCGGGATGTAGTTCAGGTTCTGGTAATTGATGTCCTGGAGGGTCCTCGTGAATAGGAACTCGGCCGTGCCGACCATGCCGAAGGGCAGGTCGTGGTCGAAGGCGAGGTTCCCGCGGAGGACCTCAGGGTACTTGTAGTTCGGGTCGATTACGTTGATCGTCTGGCGCCCCGTGGCCCCACCGGCCACCGTCGTCGGCTGGTTGTTCGGGTCGGCGACGAAAGGCACCCTCACCGTGGTCGCATTGTAGCTGACCGACAGGTTGGTGAAGTCCACTCCGGTGTTGCTGTACTGGTTGGACAGCCACACGTACGGCGTGCGGCCGGTGAACAAGCCGAGGCCGCCGCGAATCTGGCTGCGCGCGTTCGCCGCGCCCTTGCTCAAATCCCAGTTGAACCCGACCCGCGGTGAGAACATCGTCGGCGCCGGCACGACCGCCGTCGAGTAGCCGAAGTCGGTGATCGCGAGCGGGTTGTTGTGCGGCGTGTCGGAGAAATGCGGTTTGTCGACCCGCACGCCGTAGGTCAGCGTGAAGTTCGGCCTCACGCGCCACTTGTCACCCGCGTAGAAGCCGACCTGCTGAACGCTGAATCTCGCGGCCTGCACGGGGTCGGAGGGGTCGTTCGAGTAGTTGTGGGTGTAACTCTGCGCGATCCCCGCCTGGAAGTTCGCGAGGCTGCTGAACCGGTACCCGCCGTAGAGGTACTGGATGAACACGTTGTAGAACTTGTAGAACTCGTTCTGCGTGCCGAAGGTGAACGTGTGCGTGCCCTTGACCAGCGTGATGTCGTCACTGACCTGCACGATGTCCTGGTTGAGCGCATTGGCATGCGACGAGTACTCGGTGCCGAAGTACATCGAGTTGCCGTCGGGCAAATTTACTTGCACCTGCGGGAAGTTGGGGTAGCCGGGCTGGCCGCCGCGAAGGTTGCGCTCACGCTGGTAGGTGACGCGGAGCTCGTTGAACAGCTTGCCGAACGAGCTGTTCAACTGCACCACCGACGACAGCATCTTGTCGGTCATGTGGTAGTAGTTGCTCGGCATCGTGTAGCTGTACTGGCTCCCGCCGCCGACGTCCGCCAGCGCATCGACGTAGTTCTCGCGGATCGTCAACTGGTTCCGGGCACCGATATTGAAGTCCACGCGGCCGAAGATCTTGTTGCTGTTGTTCTGCTTGCTGACCTCGCCGAGGCCACCCGGATCGAAGTTGTACGTGCTCTTGGCCACGTCAACGACCTGTTGCACGTAGGACTGCTGGCTGAACTGCTGCCCCGACGTCCCATCGGCCGAGAAGCCCACCGGCGTGTTCTTGCGGGCCCAGTCCACGTTGGCGAAGAAGAACGTCTTGTTCTTCATCACCGGGCCGCCCACGCTGAACCCGAGCTGCTTGTCGCTGAACTTGCCGACCTTCGTGTCGGCCGGGTTCGGGTTCCCGTTGGTCGCGATCCCCGGAATTGTGCCGATGAACTTCTGGTTGCGGCCCAGGTAGTAGGCGGTGCCGTGAAACGCGTTGGCGCCGCTCTTGGTGACCGCGTTGATGCCGCCGCCCGAGAACCCGCCCTGGCGCACGTCGTAGGGCGACACGAGTAGCTGGATTTCCTGGATCGCGTCGAGGCTGACCGGCTGGGTGCTCGTCTGGCCGCCCGGCGTGCCCGACGCGGCGAGGCCGAACACGTCGTTGTTGACCGCGCCGTCGATCTGCATGTTGTTGTAACGGTTGTTCCGGCCCGCCACCTGGACGGCATCATCGTAGCCCGCGCTGCTGGCCGTCACGTTGAAGTACGGGGACGTGCGCGCGAAGTCGTTGATGCTCCGGTTGATCGTCGGCAGCGATTCGATTGCCTGCGACGCAATGTTGGACGCCGTTCCCGCCCGCTGGGTGTCGATCACCTGCGTCTCGGCCACGACGTTCACCGTCTCGGTGACCGTGGCCAGGCCCATCGTGAAGTCGAGCGACCGCGCCTCACCGAGGGCGATCATGATGTTGGTCTGTTCGGCATCCCGAAAGCCGGCCATCGTCGCCTTGATGGTGTAAGGCCCGCCGACACGAACGGACATCATCGTGAAATGGCCGTCACTCTGCGTCACCGCCTCATAGGTCGTCCCCGTGGGCGTGTGAACGGCGGTCACCGTCGCGCCGGGCAACACGCCCTTCTGGGCGTCCATCACCACGCCGGTGATCGTCCCGGACGTCACGTTCTGGCCGAAGCCAGGCTGGGCTCCAGCGATCAGCACGAGCAGTGCTGCCGCCAGGGACAGGACATTCTTGGATAGAGTATTCATCGCTTCGCTCCGGTTCTCCTTACAGGCTCCTCAGGAATGAGCTATTCTCACTTGGACACCGCGTCTTGGCGGTTGTATGAAAGCTCTGTGGCTGTCGCAAAAAACAGATCTAGGGCGCGGGCTGGCCGACTGAACACGATAGTCTGACCGCACGCTCAAGTCAACGTCCACCTACCTCGCAGAGACGACGTTTCAAGCCACCGGGCCGCTGGCGGTCTGACCACTACAGCGAAGATCCGCGACGGCCGTCTTTCCGATCTCGGCGGTTTGAGGCGGAGCGTCACTGGGGGCCAGCATGCTGTGCCCCGTCGCGGGCGGGTGTGTTCGTTACTTCTGCCGCCCGGAAGGTCCTTCAAGTGCCCGGGACGCCCGTGGCTCGGAGTTGTCGAACCCGGCGCGGAGCGACGCCAGCGCCTCTTCGGCGCGTCCCACTGCGACGTCCAGGTAGCCGCGGTCGAGCTCGACGCCGACGAAGTCCAGCCCAAGCCGCGCGCACGCGACCGCCGTCGTGCCGAGTCCCGTGAACGGATCGAGTACGAGCTTCACCCTGTCGAGGCCGTGGAGCCGCAGGCAATACTCCGGCAGCCGCGCGGGGAACGTCGCGGGGTGTGGCCGGTCCTTCTCCCGGCTGTTGATCGTGTCGTAGGGGAGGAACCAGGCGTTTCCCCGGCACCGCCGATTGCCCGCGGCCGACTGCCACCGCCCGACGTTCGACTGGTCCTGGTATGCGACGCCAATCGACGTCCGATCCAGCGGCGTCTCGCCCGATGGCGTGAAGTGGAAGATGAACTCGTGGCAGTCGTTGACGAACCGCGGGCTGTTGATCGGCTTGTAGTGGCCGACCGCCAGGTCGCGCGCGAGCTTCGCCCCGGCGCCCGCGGCATTCTGCTCGATGACGATCGACTTCACCCAGTGAATCGTGTTCTGCAACCGCAGGTGTGGCCGCACCGTCTGGGCGATGTCCATCGCCACCCACGGGTCTTTCGGCTTCGCGCCCACGTTCAGGAACAGCGACCCGTCCGGCGTGAGCACCCGCGCCGACTCCCGCACCCACCGATCGGTCCACCGGAGATACTCGTCGCGGGGCAGCGTGTCTTGGTAGGTGCTGTATTTGATCCCGAGGTTGTAGGGTGGCGACGTCACGATGGCATCAACGCTGGCCACAGGCAGGCGGGGCAGGTAGTCGAGGCAATCGCCCAGGTAAAACTGCAGCGTCACGCCGTGGTGGCGCAGCGTGGCGTACGGCTCGTGGAGGGGTTCCGGCACCGTTGGTGGATTCTACGAGGCTTGGGCGACAGCCACAAGAGAGATCGCCGCGCTCTCGGTTCCGGCACGTGTGTGGGAAATCGCGTGGTTGCGCCGGTGCGCATGGCTGACGCACTCGCCGCCTTTTTCCTCCACGTAGACCACTTCCCGGTCGCCGGCCAGTTCGACGTACCGGCCGACGACGCAGCCGCACGTCAGAGTGGAGAATCCGAGGAGCCGGACGAGGCTCATAGTTGACTCCTTGGACGGATACCGCGAAGTAACACAGAAGGAATCACGGGTGGTTGGCCCCTTCTGTGGGCTCGGCGCGCTCCCCGGCATCCGTCGGGGGATACAAATGCAACCGGCGTGCCAACCACGAGATCGTGTGCGCTGACGGCCAGAGGCCCCAGCCTCACCCATCTTCGCGCACGTAATCGGCCGAATCGGGCCCCGCATGAACGGAATCCTCGAACTGGCAATTGCGAAGAGAGAAACCGGATCTGCAGACTCCTTGGATCGACCGTCCCAAAATCTTGGATCGTTCGTCGCTGTCGCCATTCGGGCTGCCATTCGGGCTTGACAGCGTGGCACTGGCGAATGAATAGTCCCAGCGGACCGGTCGGCCTGCGGTCCCATTCATTCCTGGAGCATGAAGCATTGAACCCACGTGCACTGACGCTTTCGACACTTGGTCCCTTGTGCGCGAAGTCTTCGACGCACGCGAAAAGAAATCGTGGTGGTCGGCCGAAGGCCGCCAAGAATCCGGTCGAGCCTCTGTGGTTCCAGCTCGGCCTGCTCGTGGCGGTGCTGGTCCTCGCAGCCGCACCACTTGGCGCGCAGACGGTTCCCATCGCCGAACTGCTGAAAGACCCAGCGGTGTCGGCGGCCCGCGAGTTTGCCCGTCAAGGCGAACTCCGGGTGATCGAGGACCAGGTGGAGCTGACCGAGGTCGCGGCCCCCGGCTTCAAGGAGGGCCCGCGCGGCCTGCTGATGAAACGGAAGTTCGAAGAGCTCGGCTTGAGAAACGTGCGCATCGACCGTGTGGGCAACGTCATCGGCGAGCGCCCTGGCCTTTCTGCGCGTCCGAACCTTGTCCTGGCGGCTCACCTCGACACCGTGTTTCCCGAGGGCACCGACGTTCGGGTGAAGCGCGAGGGCACGCTGCTTCGGGCCCCGGGGATCAGCGACGACGGGCGCGGCCTCGCCGTGCTGCTGGGCGTGGCGCGCGCCCTCGATGCCGGACGCGTGCAGACGCGGGGCAGCATGACGTTCGTCGCTGATGTCGGGGAAGAGGGGTTGAGCGACCTTCGCGGGATGCGCGAACTGTTCGGCGTCACCCTGAAAGACCAGATAGATGCGTTCGTGTCGATCGACGGGACCGACCACGGGATCACGACCGTTGGCGTCGGCAGTCATCGCTATCGCGTGACATTTCGCGGGCCCGGCGGACACTCCTTCGGCGCCTTCGGCCTCGTGAACCCGGTTCACGCGCTCGGCCGCGCGGTGGCGAAGATTGCCGACCTCCAGGTGCCGCGAGAGCCGAAGGTGACCTTCAACGTGGGGCGTATCGGCGGGGGGACGTCCGTCAACTCGATTGCGGCCGACGCATGGTTCGAGATGGACATGCGGTCGTCGGACGCCGCGGCCCTCGGGTCGATCGACGCCAGCTTCCAGAAGGTGGTGGACGACGCGGTGCGGGAGGAAAACGAGCGGTGGAACAACGGACGGCTCACGGTGACGAAAGACCTGGTGGGCGAACGGCCCGCCGGCCGCACCGCCGACAGCGCCGCGATTGTCCAAACCGCCATCGCGGTGAGCAAGGCGCTCGGGTTGCTTGTCGGTCTCGGCGAAGGATCGACCGACGCGAACATCCCGATGAGCCGTGGCATCCCGTCGATAACCGTGGGCGGCGGCGGGAAGGGCACGGGCGCACATTCGCCCGCCGAAGCGTTCGACGCCACCGATTCGTGGAAGGGGACCGAGCGGGTGCTGCTGCTGGTGATTGCGCTGGCAGGGAAGTAACAACAGCGGGCAGCGGACAGCGGAGACACCATGACCTTACCTCGCATCATTCTCTACGCCACCGCGGCCTGCCCGCACTGCGCGGCCGCGCGGGCGGCGCTCGAGGCGTGTGGCGAACCGTTCGCCGAGCGCGACCCGCTGTCCAGCCCCGAGATCCTCCGCGAAATGCTGGCCTGCTCGGCGTCCGCAGTGGTGCCGATCGTGGTGGTGAGCGGGCGGGCGATGGTGGGATTCGACGCCGAGCGCCTCGACCAAATGCTCCACGAGGCGCCTCTGGATCTCGAACCGGTTGACGATTACTCGGAAGAGGAGTTGGCGGGCGACGACGACGACTTGACGGCCGTACGGTGAAATGCGGCCACGTCCATAGGTCGGGCAAGCCGGAACCAAAGGGGCAGGGCCGGATTATGGCCGTCGTGTACCTCTGGGAGGTGATGTCGGGGCGGCGGCAGTGAGGTCTGCACAAGTCCCGCGGAATGACCGATATAAAGTAGAAAGGTGTTGCGCTCGCCATCGAGTCTGTTACAATTCTGGCACTGTGCCTCGCCCCGTTGGCTAAAGATACTGATGATACTGAGTTGCAGACGCTCCGGCCCCGCTGCCACCGTGGTGGCTGTTTGTCTTTCGTTGGGATTGCTGGCCAGCTCGGCCGTCGCCGGTTCGACGGTCAAGAGCCGCCAGGGTACCGTCGCCTCGAAATCCACGAAGAAGACCGTGGCGAAGCGTTCGTACTCGCCGCAGGCCTCGAAGGCGCGAACCACAAAGCTGTCTCAGGCCAGGGTCGCGGCGCGCGTCCGGATGGTTCGCGAGACGCCGATCCCCCGATTCAAGACCGACGCGACCGGCGCGCTGGTGCCGGATCTCCACGCAGCCGCCGCGATCATCTACGACCCGGAGACCCACCAGGTCCTCTGGGAAGAGAACTCCCAGGACAAGCGGTCGATCGCCAGCATCACGAAGGTGATGACGGCGGTGGTGTTCATCGAGAGCGATCCGGACATGACGCAGGTCGTGACGGTAGAACGCGCCGACGCGATGGCGGCCTCGACGACGCACCTGCGGGCGAACTACCAGGTGTCGGTGCGCGACCTGCTGCACCTGCTGCTGATTTCGTCGGACAACGCCGCCGCGCGCAGCCTCGCGCGCGTCTCGCCGTGGGGGCCCGCGGGGTTCGTGGCGCGGATGAACGAGAAGGCCACCGAACTGGGGCTACAGAGCACGACCTACGCCGACCCGTCAGGCCTTGACGCGGAGAACGTCTCCTCGGCCTACGACATGGCGCGTCTGATCGCGTACGCGTCGAGCGACGAGCGCATTTCCGAGATCATGCGCAAGCCCGAGCACACGCTTACGCTGGGGCGACGGTCGGTGACCATCCACAGCACCAACCAGTTGCTGTCGCGCGCCGACATGGAAGGCAGCATCGTGGGCGCGAAGACCGGCTTCATCGGGCGTTCGGGCTACTGCCTCGCCACGTTGTTGAAGATGCCGCAGGTCAACCAGCCGGTGGCGGTGGTGGTGCTGGGGGCGAGGTCGAACGCCGGCCGCTTCAATGAGGTGCGGAACCTCGTCACCTGGATGTCCACGAAGGCGCAGAACCTGCTGGGGAAGAAGAACCAGCGCGAGTAGCGCTCGAGCGGTTTCTCAGCCTTTATATCCCCTCTGAATTGCTGCCGCGTCCAGCGGAAGCGTTGCCACTGAATCCACGGCCAGCATGACGGGGCGCGCGCCCTTTCGGGCGTCGTACGCCTTGATGTAGCGGCGACAGACGTCGCACGCATACAGGCGGTAGAGGCCGTCACGGCTCGTGAACGACGGCAACAGGCTTCGATCGTCGTTCTTGCAGAACGGACAGGCCGTCTCGTCGAAGCGCCAGCGGCCGGTGCACCGGCCGCAGATCATCATCCGGTCGCCGGTCGACGTGAGCACGGCAAACTCCGGCTCGCCCCCGCAGAGTGGGCAGTGCGGGTGGGTCCACGTCGTGAAGTCGGCGCGCTGCTGCACCACGTCGGCGCAGCGCTCGAGGAACGGGCGCATCGCGAGGGCCAGCACCTGCTCGAGCGCCCCAGGCGACGCCGTCGTCTGCAGGGCGCGAGGCTTTTTCAGACGCTCGGGCGCCGCGGTCGCGTTGAACCACCGGACCGCCAGCGGTTCGAGCGCGTGCCCATCGCGAGACATCGCCTGGATCGCCTGGTAGTCGGCCGCGTCGAGCGCATCGAAGCGGCGAAGCACATCGGCGGTCTGCCGGAAGATCAGCCGGAAGTCGGTCCAGTCGAGCGGGATGTCCTCGAATCGCAGCAGCGGCAGGCCGGCCGCGTGCTGCTGCTTCAGCCACTCGGGCGCGACCTCGATCCACGGCATGGGGAAGCGGGCCTGCACGCGACGCTGCAGCTCGAGCAGCGCGATATGCAGATCCACGGCGTCGGCCAGTTCCGGCTGGCGGGTGCGGAGTTGCCTGAGCTCGGTCAGTTCGCGGGATTCGCCGCGCGGCGGGCGGGTGCGGGGTTCAGCCACGAAGTGATTGTACCAAAGAACGCCGACGCGCGGGACGCGGCGGCCCCGGCCTTTGTGCTCTCGGTGTCCTTTGTGGTTGTTCGTGTCTTTCGTGGCCGAAGGCCGAGGCGCGCTAGCGCGTCGGGCCGGACAGGCGGCGGCCGGCGCTCACCTCGCGCGCGGCGTCCTGCGAGCGGCCCACGCGGTTGTACAGGTCGGCGAGGACGAAATGCGCGAGCGGCTGCAGTTCGGCTCGAAGCGGCAGCGCGAGACTCTCGCGGGCGAGCCCGATGGCCTCGTTGAAGTTGATCCCCGCGTCCAGGTAGGCCTTGGCCAGGAACAGTTTGCCCTCGGAAAAATTCGGGCTCTGTTCGACCGCGCGTTCGAGCGTGGCAATCTGTTGGGCCTGGTTGCCCGTTCGCTCGTAGAGGCGCGCCAGGTTGAACGAGGCCTTGAAGGCGTTGGGGAACGCGTCGAGTTCCTTCTTGTACTCGGCTTCCGCGGCCTGGAGGTCGTTCCGCTCCTCGGCGAACAGCGCGAGGTTGTAGTGGGCCAGGCGCACGTCCTTCTTGATGGCGAGCGCCGCGCGCACGTCTCGTTCCGCAGCGGCCAGGTCGCCGCGCTTGAACGTCAGCACGCCGATGGCGTTGAGCGCGGACGCCTCCCGGGGATCGATCTCGAGCGCCTTTCTGAAGCTCTGCCCGGCGCGAGTTTCATCACCGCGGTCGAGGTAGATTTCACCGATTTGATAGTGGACGTGGGCGTTGGTCGGGTCGATCGTCAGGTAGTGTTCGTACCCGGCGAGAGCGGCTTCGTCGTTGCCCATCTGGCGGTAGGCATTCGCCATGTTGATGACCGGGAGATCGTAATCGGGCTTCAGCGCCAGGGCGTGTTTGAAGTACTCGATGGCCTCCGGGTAGCGCCCCAGCCGAGCGTGCAGGTTGCCGAGGTTGAACCACGCGTCGGTCACGTTGGGATCGGCTGCCAGGACGCGCTTGTACAGCCCGACGGCCTTCTCGGCAGCCGCGTCGCTCTTCCGGTCGTCATGCGCGATGTCGCGCGCGTCGCTCATGAGGTTGAACAGGTCGATCTTGTCTTTCGGATCGGCCCGCTCGCTCTTCGGTCCCGACAGGGTGGCGACAAACGAGCCGACATAACCGAGCGCGGCCAGTCGGGCGCGCGCCTCAGGATCGACTTCGGGTGTCGGCTTCGACACCGAGTCGTCGCGTGGGGCGTCCCTCTCGATCTCGCGCAAGCGGGCGATCATCCCGTCGGCCACCGTCCGCCGGTCGGCGTACAGGTTCGTCGTCTCATGCGGGTCGCGTGCCAGGTCGTAGAACTCGGGCCGTGGAGCGTCGATGGCCTTGTAGCGGCCCACGCGCCACGCGCGGGTTTCACTCCAACCGAAATGATGCAGGGGATAGAGCGCCTCGGCATACCCTTCGAGGTCCATCGTGCTCCGGACGCCGGTCATCAGCGGCGCGAGGCTCACACCGCGGATCCCCGCAGGGGCCGGAATGCTCATGAGATCGAGGACGGTCGGCATCAGGTCGACCGAGCGGACAGGGTCGGCGACGCGGCGGCCTCGGACCCGTTCGAACGGCGCCCGGATGATGAACGGGACGCGGGTCGTGCTCTCGTACACGAAGAAACTGTGTGTGTGCTCGCCGTGCTGGCCCAGGCTCTCGCCATGGTCCCCGACCACGGCGATCACCGTCTTCTCCAGCAGCGTTTTGCGCTCGAGAAAGTCAATCACGCGGGCAATCTGCGAGTCCATGAACGCGATCGCACCCAGGTACGGGTGCTCGGCGTAGCGGGTCTTGAACGGCTCGGGCGGCTCGTACGGCGCATGGGGATCATAGAAGTGCAGCCAGGCGAAGAAGCGCTGGTCCTTCACCTTCTCGAGCCAGGGCAGGGCCCGGTCGACGACCTCGTTTCCGGGCCGCCGGATCTCCCCCATGCCGCCGCCATGAGTCTCGGCCAAATCGAAGTCGTCCACGTAGGTGTCGAAGCCCTGGTTGACGCCCCACTTGCTGTCCAGGACGAATGCCGCGACCACCGCGCCCGTCTGGAACCCGCGGCGCTTCAACAGCGTCGCGAGCGTGAGCTGCTTGGGCGAGAGGAAGAAACCGCCGTTGTCGCGAACGCCGTGGTCCGGCGGGAACTTCGACGTGAAGATGCTGCAGTGAGCCGGACACGTCAGCGGCGCCGTTGCCATCGTATGCTCGAACAGTACGCCCTCGCGAGCGAGCCGATCGATCGTCGGGGTCTCCACGCCCTGGTAGCCATAGGCGCCGATGCGATCGGCTCGAGTGGTGTCGAGGGTGATGACGAGCAGGTTCAAACCGTCCATTGTGCCGCCGGAGACCAGGCGGCCGAGTTCGACGCCGGTCGCGCTTCGCGACGGGCGGCTGGCGCTGTACCACCAGAGGCCACCGGTGAGGAGCGCAACGCTCAGTAGGCCGGGTAGAACGAGCCAGCTCCAACGGCGCTGGCCAGGCGGGCGCGTCGATCGCCCGGGCCCCGAGCCCTTCGCGGCGGGTTCCGGCGATGGCAGTGAGGACGGCCGGCGGATGCGTTCTTTGCGACGAATCATGTCTGACCTGTGACCCGACGAAACCGGGAAGCGCTGTTCCAGCCATGCTCGCCGATCGCGAGTGAGCCGTCAACCAACACCCGGCTCCGACACCCGCCTTCGGGATCTTGAATGGTCGCCTCCAGACGCTTGGATTCTCTGCGTGGAGCTGAATCGGTATGCGACCAGGTGACCCTTTAAGCACAATAGCTTGCAGAGATCGTCATGGCCGGGAGGGAATGGGTACGGGTGGCACGGCGTTTGGAGTATACTTCCCGACTAACTGTGGCTCGGGCTCGACTCCTACCGTAGGCCCCTCGACCAATAAGGAGGTGCGTGAGGTGAAGCATCAATTCCGATCATGGCGTCTGGCGGTGCGAGGGTTGGCACTCGCGCTGGTCCTGGCTGCCATCCCCCTGCCTTGCCTGGCAGGGGAGACCAACAAGCCGGCGCCGGCGCCGGGACTGAAGGCGTCGATCGCCAGGGCGGCGGCCTCTGGCAGTGTGACGCTCGAGCAGGCGAAGCCCGCGGCAACGCCGGACAAGGCGCAGCTCGGTTCGCCGTCGTTCTTCAAACGTCCCGCGGGCATGATTGTACTGGCGGTGGTGGCGGCCGGCACGGGCTACGCGCTCTATTCCGTGAGCCGCGACCGGATTCACTCTGTGATTCGACAGAACCAGTAGGCGAGGAGGCATCTTATGAGAAGACAGGTGATCCTTGCCCTCCTCGTCGCGTTTGTGGCCTGCGGCACCTTCGTCAGTGCTCAGACCCTCACCGGGACGATTACGGGCAAGGTGACGGACGAACAGGGGGGCGTGCTGCCGGGTGTCACCGTGACGCTGACGGGCCGTACCGGTTCACAGACGCAGGTGACCGACGCCAAGGGAGAATACCGATTCCTCGGGTTGAACCCGGGCACGTTCAACGTGAAGGCGGAACTCCAGGGGTTCCGCTCGAAGCAGCAGGAAGGGGTGGACGTCGGGCTGGCGAAGAACGCCGAGGTGAACCTCTCGCTGGCGGTAGGAGGCGTGACTGAAACGGTCGACGTCGTCGCGAACTCCGTGATGATCGACACCACGACGTCCGCCACCGACACCAACATTTCACAGTCCCTGCTGTTCAGCATGCCGATTTCGCACAACAACCCGGCCGTGAGCATCCTGGCGTACATGCCGGGGGTGACCGACGGGTCGGCGTTCGGCGGCGCCTCTGACGGCGCCAACTCGCTGATGCTCGACGGTGTCGACACGCGCGACCCGGAGGGCGGCACGTCGTGGACCTTCTACAACTACAACATCATCGATGAGATCCAGGTTGGCGGCCTGGGCCAGGCGGCGGAGTACGGCGGGTTCACCGGCGCGGTGGTCAACACGATCACCAAGTCTGGCGGCAACCGCTTCTCGTCGCTGTCCGAGTATCGCTATACGAACAACAACGGCTTCTTCTCGAGCAGCAACACGAACCCGAGCTTCATCGCCCAGAACCCCGCGCTGGCAAATACAGTCCAGGTGCTGAGCATGAAGGACTACACGGTGCAGCTCGGCGGGCCGATCAAGAAGGACAAGGTCTTCTTCTTCGCCAGCATCCAGCGCTATGCCATCTCGCAGTTCAACCCGCCGGTCAGGGGCGAGGTCAGTCCGCGCTTCAATATCAAGGTGACCTTCCAGCCGACCGCGAACGACAACGTCATCGCGTCACTGCAGTACGACCAGTACAACCAGACCGGTCGCACCGGGTTCATCCCCGGGTGGGCGGTGAGCAACCACAGCCAGACGATCGACCAGGACTCGCCGGAGGCCATCTACAACCTCCAGTACCGAAAGGTCTTCAACGCGTCGACCTTCCTCGAGGCGAAGTTCACGGGCTGGTGGGGCTACTACGACCTGAACCCCGTCAGTTCGGCTCCAACCCATTTCGACGGCGGCACTGGCGCCTACTCGGGCGGCGCGGGCTACACGGCTCAGTACGACCGCACCCGGAACCAGTTGAACGCGTCGCTGTCGAAGTACGCGCAACTTGCCGGCACGCACAACTTCAAGTTCGGGATTGAAGTCGAGCGCAGTTCCATCCGCGACCGGTTCCAGTACTCCGGTGGCCGCGAATACTACGACTACAACGGCGCCCCGTCCAGCGCCTACGGCTACTCGTACGATCTCCAGGGCAAGAACAAGCGGGAGTCGTACTACGCGCAGGACCAGTGGAAGATCGGCAACCGGCTGTCCCTGAACCTCGGCTTGCGCGTGGATCACGTGGCTGGTGAAGCCACGACGACCGGCCAAACGCTGTACAACACCTGGTCCTACGGCCCGCGCCTCGGGTTTGCGTACGACATGAGCGGCAAGGGCACGTCGGTCTTGAGGGGCTACTACGGCCAGCTCTACGACGGCGCGATGTTCTCATCGTGGAGCCGGGCGGTGCCTGGACTCACGCCGACGCTCACCTACTACTGGGATGGGAGTAAGTACTACCTGGACCACCAGGTCGCGAGGCAGTACTCGGTCGATACCAGCAACATCAAGCAGCCCAAGGTCACCGAGTTCAACGTCTCGTGGGAGCAGCAGTTCATGAGGCAGTTCAAGTTCACGGCCACCGGGATCGCCCGTGACTGGCACAACTTCGTGAACTCGGAACTCGCGAACGGTCAGTGGGCGAGCGCGACGGCCCAGCTGCCGGCATGGACCGGCCCGGGCTCGAGCCCGTTGAACGTGACCAGCGTGCCCTACTACAAGTGGGCCAACGCCGTCAATGTTCCCACGTTCTTGATCCAGAACACGGACTCGGTGACCTACAACATCAACGGGAGCCCGGTCACGGGCACCGGAGAACGGAAATACAGGGCCCTGATGCTGGTGCTCGAACGCGCCCAGAAGAACCGGTGGCAGGCACAGTTCTCCTGGGTCATCTCCAAGACCGAGGGCACGATCAGCAACAGCACGTACGCCGGGATCTCGAGCGCGCAGTTCGAGACCCCGAACGGGATCCTGGTCAACAACGGCGGGCCGACCGCCTACGACCGGCGGCACATGGTCCGGCTCTTCGCCGGTTACCAGATTCCGAAGGTCGAGGTGTCGGTCAACGCCTACTGGCGATACGAGTCCGGCTGGCCCTTCGCGCCATACTTGGCGATCAACCGGAAGACGACGGGCTGGACGGGCACGATCAACAACAACATCGAGCCGAGGGGAACCGCGACGTTCATGCTTCCCTCGTTCACGCAGACCGACCTGCGGCTCGAGAAGGTCGTCAACTACGGGGTCAATCGGTTCGGTGTCTACCTCGACCTTCAGAATGCGTTCAACCAGAACTCGATCCAGGGCATGGTCTCGCGGTACCCGTCGAGTTCAGTGACCAACCCCGCGACCGGGGACTCCGCAACGGTGTATCTGGGGATGCCGTCGGCGCAGCAGAGCGCACGGCAGATCACACTCGGCCTCCGCTGGTCGTTCTAGCCTTTGCACGTCGTGGCGGTGCCGCGGCGCCGCACATTCACACCCCGGGGGCCGCTGGCCCTCGGGGTTTTTCTCGTACTCTGCGGAAGGGGACGCACACGAGCCCACCCCGGCGCACGGACCCCGACCTTCGGGAGCCCGGCATTCGAGACCTCGGAGCGCACGGCACGTTGACGGCCCCTGGAGGGATCGGCGAGCATGGCTGAAGCAGCGGTCTTCAGCCCCGTGGATTCACAGTGCAGCCATGACTCGTCGCAGAGACAACGCATCTTCGTCGCTGACCCCAGCCCCCAGACGTCGCCCCGTGCGACTGATCCGGGGCGACGCCCCTTGCTGCCGCGGCGTCGCCGATTGTTCCTGGGTATGGGCCTCGGCATCCTTGGGGTCGCCTTGTTGGCCGCCGCGGGATGGTGGTACGCCGCGAACCGGACGGCCACGAGTTCCAGCCATCAGGACCTCGGACGTCCGACGGGGGCGTCGGCCCGGACGAGTTGAACCTGCTGGTCATCACGCTCGATACGACATGCGCTGATCGGATTGGCGCGTACGGCTATGACCCGCAGACTGCTGAGGCCGAGTACAGGAAAGAACTCGAGGCGTACTCGGACGCAGTCAAAGCGTCGTTCAATCTGGCACGTCTCTACGAGAAGCAGGGTAACCAGCCTGCCCAGATCGCCGCGCTGAAGCAGGCCGTGGAGGAGACCCCGAACTTCTCCGAAGGCAAGCTGTTCCTCAGCAAGGCCTACCTCGATGCCGGGATCAACTTTCCCGAGGCGATCGCGCTCGCGCGCGACAGCCTCTCGCTGCACTTGCGCCCCGACCTGGCGCCGCTGGCGCACTTCGTGCTCGCCGATCTCTACAACCGCGTCGGCCGCGCACAGGACGCCGCGCGGGAGGTGGCCCTGGGACGGGGCCGCAGGTAGATACAAGAAACCCCGGGGACCAGCGGCCCCCGGGGTGTGAAGCGGAGATGCTCAACTCAGGTGAGCTCAGGGTTTAGAACGACCAGCGCACACCGAGCGTCGCCTGCCGAGCCGGAATCAGCGCGGTCACCCCTTCGAATGGAACCAGCTTGCCCAGGACCGATGAGCCGGCCACGTTGGTGACCACGCCCGTCGCGGTCCCGGAGTTGAACACGTTGGCGATGTCGGCGTAGATGCCGAACCGGTGGATCCCGACCTTGAAGACCTTCTCGGCGCGCAGCGTCAACTCCTTGTCGAACGGCAGTACGCGGCTGCCGCGCGGTTCGAGCAGGACGCTCGTGCTTCCCGTGTAATTGATCGTGCTCTTGCTGAGCGTCGCGGCCGGCGCGTAGTTGTAGCCGCTCAGCGCCAGGTAGTACGCGTCCAGTTCCACTTCCACGACAGGGATCTGGTAGCCCGCCATGAGCTTGATCTCGTGACGGCGGTCATAGCCGGAATCCCCAAAGGCGTTAATCAGAATGCCGTTGGGGGTGTCGAACTGGCTGCCGGAGATGCCCGAGGAGCCGCTGTTGCTGATGTTTCCTTCAGTCTTCGAGAGCACGTAGGACACCTGCGCCTGCCAGCGGTCCTTGCGGCTGCGCGAGAGGACCAGCATGAGCCCCTTGTACTTGCGCGACTGGTCTGTCGTGATGGTGGAACCATCCGCCATCTTGTAGGTCACGGTGTCGACGTTCTGGATGAGGTACTGCGGGCTGGACGTCTTGTTCGCCCACTTGTAGTACGTGATCGGTGGCCCCGTCCACGGGCTCGGCACCGTGTAGGTCGACGGGCTCCAAATACCGCCAATCATCACGGAGTTGATGAAGTTCTTCGCGTTTCGGAAGATGCCCGTCGCCGAGAACTTCATGTTCCTGCCGAGCTGCTGGTCCCACGACACGCTGAACTCATCCGTGCGCGGGTGCTTGAGATCCGGGGCCATCGTATATTTGTTCACCGCCGGAACGATGCTATTCACGGTCAGCGTCTTCCAGTTATTCGACACGTCCCAG
>Ga0066793_10000393_pt1 | contig 16708 bp, 18 predicted proteins | sample PersoiDNA2013189_FD_83876 | JGI IMG/M metagenome (GOLD analysis project Ga0066793, IMG submission 83876) | Permafrost soil microbial communities from the Arctic, to analyse light accelerated degradation of dissolved organic matter (DOM) -... | ecosystem: Environmental > Terrestrial > Soil >... | reverse complement strand
GTCGCACCCCGCGGCCGAAGTGTCTTTCCACTCTAGACGCTGCCCGCGTCGCCCTCAACAGAGCGCTGCACGCCTGCTCCGTCACGCGGCAGCTTGCGCAGGTTCGCGAACAGGTCCACCAGGCCCAGGAGGCTGACCACGGGCACCACGATCTCGGAGAACGCCAGGAAGACGTATCCGAGACCGCGGGTCACGCGGCCCACTCCTGCCTTCTGATAGAGCGCCGAGAAGTCCCCGACACCCTGGAAGAACAGGACGCACCTGCTTGCCAGCACCAGGTTGTACCCTGTGACGTACACCCAACCATCAGGCTTGTGTATGAACATCCCTGCCGCCATGGCCGCGAGGCCGCCGATGACTGGCCATGCCCAGTTGGCGTTCAGGTCGAGTTCCGCGATTGGCGGGAGCGTCGACGTGCCCGCTCCTGCCCGATTCCCGGCCCACGCGACGGCCTTTATGCTCAGCAGCCCCGTGAGGCCATTGATCATGAAGTAGACCGCCGGCCAGAGTTGCATCCAGGCCGTCCCGAGAAGGTCGGCCGCGGACTTGGCCTGCGCCGCCGTCATGTTCGGATTCGACCCGGCGGACGCGAGCATCGTCTTCTTGAGAAGAGCGACCTCGGCGACGCGCCACTGGACCAGGCTCATGTGCTGCAGAGCCGCGGCGACCGCGTCGACCGTCACGGCGGAGACGAACATGACGGCCACCACCACCGCGAGGACCTGCAGCGCGGGCCGTCGCTTCAGAGCGACGGTCGCCGCCGGTCCCGCGACGAGCAGGGCAGGCAGGATCACCAGCCCCTGCAGCGGCTCGCCGATCACCAGCACCGCCGCCGCCGTGGCTACGACCGCGACGACCGCGCCCGTCCATGCGTTGAAGCGCAGCGTGATCAGCGCGAGCGCCAGCACGGCGATGGGGATGCCCACGAAGGGCACCAGCACACCGACGACTGCGGACGCCGCGCACGACACGCCCAGCAGGACGAGATCGCGTATGTCGACGGGCCGGACGGTCATGCTAGCCGCGCCCTCGTCCCTTGCCTTCGACCTTGTTGCTGATGACGGGCACCGTGTAGGGAACCAGTGCCATCTCGCGCGCTCGCTTGATGGCCATGGACATCAGGTGCTGGTGCTGGGCACAGTTGCCCGTCACGCGGCGCGGCTTGATCTTGCCGCGGTCCGTCATGTACTTGCGGAGCATCTGCGCGTCCTTGTAGTCGATGAACTCGACGTGGTCCTTGCAGAAGACGCAGAACTTGCGCTTCGGCTTGCGTGCGTACTCGCTCATGTCCCTTCCAACCTCCTTCCGGCATCCCTGGTCACCAGGGAGCGGGTATGTGCTCGCCGGGGGGCGGGAGGGGTCCGCCCGGTCGGCGCGTGTCATGCGGTGCCGTGCTCTAGAACGGTATGTCCTCGCCCGGCGGCGTGTCCGCCGTAGGCTCGGCATACGCGGGCGCCTCGGACCTGCCCGAACCACCGTCGCGCGGACCGCCGAACAACTCGATGTCGTCGGCGATGACCTCGAGCTTCGAGCGCTTCTCGCCGGCCGCCGACTCCCACTGGTGCCAGCGAAGCTTGCCCTCGATGCCCACGGACTTGCCCTTGCTCAGGAACCGCGAGACCGCCTCGGCTCGCGTCCCGAACATCGTGACGTCCACGAAGTTGACGCTGTCCTCCCACTCGCCCGTCGTCGAGTTCTTCCGACGGTCGTTGACGGCCACGCCCATCTTGAGGATGGCCATCCCGCTCTGCGAGCGGTTGAGTTCGGGGTCGCGGGTAAGGTTGCCCGTGATGATGACCCTGTTGATGCTCATTTCGATCACACCTCGTCTCGATCTTCATTGAAGCGCGTCTATCCCGCGCCGTCCGCTAGGCCAGATCGTCACGACGGACGATCATGAAGCGGACGACCGGGTCTGTGATGTGCAGGACGCGGTCGAGTTCGGCGATTGAGGCCGGAGTGGCGTGGAACTGCATCACGGTATAGTCACCGTCGGTGCGACCGTCGATCTCATACGCGAGACGACGCTTGCCCCAGTTCTCTGTGGAATCCACGACTCCGCTCTGGGAGGTCACTATGCCCGCGGTCTTCTCGACCAGCGCTGCCATGGCCTCCTCGTCGAGCGAGGGGTCGATCAGAAGCATAAGCTCATAAGCCTTCACTGTTTCACCTCCCCTGGACTGGTGCGGCCCCGGGACGTGTGAAGGCGTCGCCCGGAGCAGGAAATGAACTGCCGAAGTGTAGCATCGACCCGCCGCGTCCACAAGGACGAGCATGACCCCCGGGTCTGACACTCCGGTTCCCTGTCGTGTGCGTGCTCCCGCGGCGCGATCATGCGCGCCTGGCCGGGGTGGTCGTGGCCGGCGCCAAGGCGCCGACAGTGGCCGCGGTTGCGGCGGTACCCGCCACGCGGTACAGCGACCGCCATGCGCAGGCGAGCCCGGCCAGCCCGACGACGAGCGCCGAGGCTGCCAGCATCGCCGCTCTCTCCAGCGATGAGAGCGATCCCGCGATCGCCGCGAGGCCCGTCGCGTGGGGCAGAGGCACGAGCAGCCCCGCCCGCGCTGGCGCCGGCGCCAGCAGCGAGATGCGTCCGGTCACGGCACGCACGGCCGCCGGCGGCGAGACCGCGGGCGCCGCGCGAAGGGCCGCGAGCGTGGCGAGGACTCCGGCTTGTGCTGCTGCGGGGGCCACCTCGCCAGCGGATGCATGCGCCGCCGACCCCTGCGAAGCCGGCGCCCCGGCGGATGCGGGAGCTCCCGAGGAGCCGACCCGTGCCTCGACCTCGGGCGCGGCCGGCTGGGCCGCGCCATCGGCGCTCCCGGGGCCCGCGCTCGTGCCCCCGCTCGTGCTCCCGCCGGCCGCGCCCGCCAGCATCCCCGCGGGGTCGAGGTACGCCTCGCCCCGGCGCACGCTCAGGTGGAGGTGCGGCGCAGCGGACGACGAGTCGCCTTGGGCCGCCACGGCGCCGATCGCCGAGCCCGCTTCGACCCGGCGCCCGGCGGCCACAGCCGCGGTCGCCAGAGGCATGTACGTGAGGCGCAGGCCGTCGTCGCCCGTCACCGTGACTGCGAGGACGCGTCCGCCGGAGTCCGCAGGCACTGGACCGGCGAACGCCACCGTGCCGCCCTCGCACGCCACCGCTGTCTCGCCCTCTGCGCAGGCCAGGTCGACGCCCTGGTGCGTCCGCGTGCCCGAGCCGCCGGGAGCGGGGCACGTCTCTCCGTACGCGACGAGCACCTGACCCGCGATGGGCCGCGTCCACGCACCGCCCGCGAACGCCGCAGGCTCGGCTCCACACGCTCCGGCGAACATCACCGCGACCAACAGCGCCATCAACAGCGGCCGCGACGGCCACCTCATCGGGTCCGACATAAGAAACCGCCCCTTCCAACTCGCCGGTCGTGCGCCGGAGAGGGAGGGACGGCGACATCCTACAGAACGTATGTTCGATACCCAGCGGCGGATTCCTTCAAACCTTCGCCGGAAGACGCGAAGGCCGCCTCTAGGCGGCCTTCGGAAGCGATTCGCGTGGAGCGGGCGACGGGACTCGAACCCGCAACATTCAGCTTGGGAAGCTGACGCTCTACCGTTGAACTACGCCCGCGTATCGCGCGGGGTAGTGTACCGCGGCCACTCGGCGACGGGCAAACGCCGGAGCGCCGGCCCGCTCATCGCGGACCGGCGCTCCTGGTAGAAACGCGACGGGGATGCCGCCGCGGAGTCGTGTTACTTGCCGATCTTGAAGATCTTGGTGCCACAGTCCGGGCACAGACCCTGAGTGGCCGGGCGCCCGTTCTTCATGACGATGTCCTTGGGGTCCTTGATCTCCTTCTTGGCCTTGCACTTGACGCAGTACCCTTCCTTGGCTGCCATTCTGGAACTCCTCTCAGTTCGTGCGCTTTGCGCGCAGCTCCATGGCCCCTCGTCGAGTGGAGACATGCCCCCATCGACCACGCACAAGTCGTGCTCAACCTTGAGTTTACACTTCTTGAACTCGCCGTCTATCGCTTTCTTGCTTGCGCGCGCCGGGAACCTGGCGCACGCCCACGAGCAGAGCGGCCGCGATGAGGGCCGCGAGCGTCCCCCAGGCCAGGCCCGCGGTCGCCCAGAAGCGCTCGGGGAAGAGGCGAATGAGCATGGAGTCCGCGGGGAACGTCCAGGTCCCGGCCTTGAAGAACAGACCGTGGAAACCGGCGAAGAAGGTCTCGAAATCGATGAGCGCAGCCGCGGCAGCAAGGGTCACCGCGATCAGCGTCAGCCAGCCGCCCGCGACCATGCCGCTTCGCATCGCCGCCCACCGCTGGCGCCCGACGCACCACCCCACCCACACCGCCAGCAGCGCGGCGGCCGCGCCCGTGGCGGCCTTCGCGCCCCCGAGGACAGCGCGGACGTCCATGAGGTGGCTGACCGCCGAGGCGTCGAACGCGGGCTGGCCGTGGTACTCGGATGGCAGCGCGTCGTACTCAGGATCGGACACGAGACCACGGACGTTGCCGGAGAGCTGCAGAGTCTCGGCCGTGCTCAGCCCCGCTGTCGCGGGAACGCCGAGCCACTGGCTCGTCATGGTCGTGTAGACGGGGATCGTCAGGGCGATCGCGGCCAAGCCGACGGCTACCGCCGCCCACAGCACGGCGACCACGACTGTCTCCGCGATCCCCGCGAGCCGCCGCATCAGGCGTGGACCTCGTCGGCGTCGCGGGCCTCGCGGCCGACCGCCACACGGTTGCCGCCGGCAGCGGAAGCCGCGGCGAGCGCGGTGTCGGCGGCCCCGACGAGCTCGGCGGGCACGCGCCCGTCGCCCGGATACGTGGCGACGCCGATGCTCACGGTCACGCTCCGGTCATCGTCGCGGACCGCGCCGATCCGGTGACAGACCTCCTCGGCGATCCGAACGCCCTCCCGTTGGCGGGTCGCCACCCTTGGCTCGGGCACGATCAGCGCGAACTCCTCGCCGCCGTAGCGCGACACGAGCACCAGTCCCGCGCCCTCTTCGCCCAGGCCATCGTCGCCGGACGTGGCGGCGGCTCGTAGCGCGCCCGCCACGGCCACCAGCATGCTGTTGCCCGCATCGTGTCCGAACATCTCGTTGAAACGATGGAAGTCGTCGACGTCGGCGAGCACGACAGAGACCCCGCGGCGGTCGCGCCGCGCGCGCTCGATCTCGACTCCCAGCTCGCGCCGGAAGTACGCGCGGTTGTACAGGCCGGTGCGCTCGTCATAGACAGAGCGGTCCGCCAGCTCGCCCTCGCGGCGGCGCCACTGGTCCATGAGCAAGGTGCCGACGGTCGCCGTACCGAACATGACTGTGAACTCCCACACGACGCGGACCGCCACGTAGCTGCCCTGGAGCTGCAGGTCGTTGTGTACGAACGGCATGTCCATGTGGGGGAGCACGCCCTTGTATACGAGGAACAGAGTCAGGCCATAGGCCACCGCGCTGGCCAGCGCGACGATGTAGGCTTGGAACGCCCGTGGCAAGATGAGTGCAGCCTCGAGGATGAACAGGAGGTACATCGCGCTGAACCACGAGTACACGCCGCCGCTGTAGTAGATGAGCAGGGTGACGACCGCGACGTCGAGGAGCAGCTGCACCACGTTGAAGGCCGTGAGGTGGCCCAAGCGGCTGTAGTTGAGCTGGTAGAAGGTGTTGTACAGGAGCACGAACATGAGGGCGAGGCCCGGGACGACCATCTGGTGCCACATGCCCCCGAACTGTCCGGCGGCGGCGTAGATGCCCGAGCCTACTGCGGAGAATGCGACGAGTGCCGCGACGATCGCCCATCGCACGCGCACGACGAGTCCGACCCGCGCGATGTTCGCCTCGAGCGCCTCGATGTCGGTCTGGGTGAGCTGCTCGCGCCAAGTGAAGGTCATCCGCCTCGCGAGCGCCTTGGACAGTCTGCCCGGTGTCACAGCTCTCGGACCATCTCCGTGACGAAGTCCGCCGCCTTCGTGAGATTCTCCGGCGTCACGTTCTCCACCGTGTCGGTCTTCCAGTGCCAGTCGGGCAGGCGCCCGTTGATGTCGAACGCCATGACCGAAAGCGCCCGGAACCGTCGGGCCAGGGCCGGAGTGGCATCCGTCGACAGCCCGCGGTACTCGCGACCGCGGACGTCCATCTGAAGCTCCCGAACAACGCGCTTGGCCGCGCTGATGAGGCGCCGGTCCCCGTCGTAGTGACGGGACATGCCCTCAGAGGTGATGTAGTACAAAGCTCCGGAGCCCAGGTTGTCGAGGTTGAGGATCACGGCGTCGCGCAGTTCGGCGGCGTACTCCTTGAGGAAGACCTTCATCCCCGCCGTGCCGACCTCCTCGGCGCCCGTGGCGACGAACCACACTTCCTTGTCCGCGAGCGCGCGATCGAGGCCCTCGGTGACGCGACGGCGGATGCGCGCGGCCTCCGAGGCCGTGAATCCGGGGTCGTCGATCTCGTCAACGCCGGCGGCGCCGCCCTTCCGGCCGGTGTCGTCATCTTCCTCGAAGTTGTCCCAGGAGCCGATGTCGCGCCCCTTCTTGCGGGCGTCGAAGTCCCGGCCCACGCCGAGCCATTCGCGCACGCCCTTGTGCTCGGACGAAGGAGCCTCGGGCGCGGGGGCAGATGCGGGAGCCGGCGCGACAGGTGCGTCGCCCGTTTCGGTGGGCGCCTCCCACACGGAGCGCGGCACCGTCGGCTCGTCTGGGACGAGGTCCAGGTCCAGATCGACGTCCATGTCCAACGAAGGCGCGTGGCGCCGCTCGGAGACGGGCGCCGGGCCCACGACGGGCGTCGCCGGTCCCGGCACGCGCACGGGAGTGCTCATGTCCATCTCCGTCTGGCTGCTGTCGGGCTCCCACCCGGCCTCCGTGACATCCGAGGCGTCCCAACTGGTGGTCGCCCAGACGTCGGGCGCGGGAGCGGGGGCTTCAGCGGGCGAGTACTGGAGGAGCGTGTCCTCCGGCACAACGTCTGCCGCCCAGGCGTCCTCGGCGGTGCGGCGCACGCGCGGCATCGAACCCGTCGTCGAGCCGGACCCCTCCGGGGCGGGGACTACCCGCTCCATGACCTCGAGCATCGCAGCCACGCCGGACGCGTTGTCATTGGCGCCGTCCGTGGCCTTCATGAACAGCTCGCGGTGGACGTTGATGAACAGGGGCACGAGCAGATACGCGGAGACCGCCATCGCCGCGTACCACGTGTACGGTAGCCACTTGGCCGTCCAGGGCAGCGCCTCGACGAGGATCGCGACCGGCACGAGGTACGTGCACCACTTCATGAGCCCGAACGTGAATGCGAAGCTCTTGACCATCGACGGGCTGAACGCCAGCGACGACTTCGCGGAGTCGTAGTGCGCCACTATGACGATGCGGCTGGTCCGCTCGCCGCGCCACGCCTTGGGCGTGTGCCTCGCGATGAGGTTCTGGCTCGGCCCCTTCGGCATGATCGAGGTCAGGCCGAACCGCGTGTCCAGGTCGTAGAAGAAGACGACTGCGACGACCAGGGCAACGGCGAAGGCGGGCCACGGCGCCCACTTGGAGCCGACCGCGCAGCCGATGGTGAGCAGCTGGTAGAGGACGTACGCCCACGAGTACGTGTGGGGTGCGTCGAACTCCTGGCGCTCGACCTCCAGACCGTGCTGCTCGAACACGCCTTGGATGTAGTCCGCGGCACGAGCTTCGGCCACGGTGGTGGCGGGTCGGGGACCGATCTCGCCGGCCAGCTGGTTCAGGTGCAGCATCTCGCTGCCCATGACTCCTCCTCGGACCTAGGGAGTGACGGCGAAGGACGGGCGCCCATCGCGGCGCGCTGCGCATCTAGGCTAGCATACCCGCCCGATATCGCCGCCTCGCGCGACGGGCGCCGGAGTCCCTGAAGGAAGGCCCGGCGCCCCGGTTTCCGTGCATCGTCTTCGCCCGAAGTGTCTCAGCCGCGGTTATGGCAGCTCGAGCACCGGGAGATGGTGCGTCCTGCGTGCTGCATGGTGAGCACCGGGTCGCTCGAGTGGCACCTGCAGCCGGGGATCGGGATGTGGAACCCCGGCGCCGTCACCGCCGGCGCCAGGCCCGCGGCGTACGCTTGCTGGTAGGCGGTCCGAATCTCCGCGGACGGCGACTCCATCGTGCCGAAGAAATAGAGCCCGGTGGCGAGCGCCGCGATGAGCGCGACGGCTACCCCGAGTCCGATCAACGTCTTCTTGAGTCTGTGTCCCATGGCGGCTATACCGCTCTCCTAGCCGTGGATGAGCGCGGGCAGGCAGCCGCTGCACACCCACGTGGAGCGGCCCTGCGTACGGACCGGCAGGAGCGGGGCGTGGTCCTCGTCCGTGCCGCACCGGAAGCACTCCTGCGGGATGTAGGTCTTGAGCTTCGCGACCATCTGCTCCTCCGCGGCCACGTGGTCGAACGCGACGGCCTCGCGCTCCTCGATCACCAATGCGCCGGTCGGGCACACGCCCAGGCAGAAGCCGGCGCCATCGCACAGCTCCTCGTGGACGACGTTGGCTTTGCCGTCGACGATGGTGATGGCGCCCTCGGCGCACGGGCTGACGCACGCGCCGCAGCCGTTGCACAGCTCGGGGTCGACGCGGACGATCTGTCGGGTCACGGTCGTGCTCATCGGGATTCCTCTCGCTCAGTGATAGCGGCCGCGCGTGCGACGGCCGCCTTCTTCGCCTTGCGGCCGTCCATGACGTGCCTGATGCCGTCGACCGCATGGCCGTGGAGCAGGGAGCGCGGACCGGCGTAGCGCATGACCTCGCGCATGTACTCGGCCTGCTCAGATGTGTAGCAGTGGGTGTCACAGTGGCTGCAGAAGGGCTTCGGGTCCTTGGGGCAGTAGGCCCGCCGCTTCTCCGCATAGGCGAGGAGATCGGCACAGCGCTCGCAGACGATCGGTGGCTCGGTCCCGTAGACGCCGAGCGACACGCCCTCGCTGACCAGCGGCGCCTTCGCGGCGCCGGCGTGGTTGCCCTTGCAGTAGATGACTGCGAAGTCGCCGAGCAGTCGCGTGTCGTGGACGACCGCCGCCTCGCTCATCTTCTCGACGAACTTCTCGCTCATCTATCGGAACGCCTACGCTCTCCAGGGAGGGCCGGCCGTCGGGCCGGTTCCGCCCGCTGACGATGCCCATGATCGCCCGAACGGGCGTCCCCGTCCTTGACTGACGTCAATCCCGCCAAGAACCCTGATACGCTTCGTGAAGACATATGCCGATGACGCGGCCGCCTGTGGCGGCCGACGTCCACGCCGGAAGGAACGCCGTGCCCGTCTCGACCCCCCGCGGACCCGAGGTCCTGGCCGCCCTGCGATCGTGCCGGTTGTGGCGGGCCGCCTCGGACGAGGCCGTCGCCCGTCTCGCCGCCGTCGCCAACGTGCAGGACGCGGACCGCGGGACGGTGCTGGTCCGAGAGGGCGAACCCGCCAAGAGCTTCGGCGTGGTCGTCTACGGCCGGGCGAAGGTCTACCACCTGGGGGCGGACGGTCGCGTCCTCACCTTCGAGACGGCCGGCACCGGTGACCCCATCGCTGCCGTGGCCTCGCTCGCAGGCACGCGATACCCCGCCACCATCGAGGCCGCGACCGACATCACCGTCGCCTGGCTCGCGCGTGACGACATCTTCACTGTCATCGAGAGCGAGCCCGAGGTCGCGCGCAGCGTCATCACCGACCTGGCGGCGCGCGTCGTGAACATGACGGCCGTCGCGACGTCGCTCTCGATGGACGTTCCCGCGCGCGTGGCGGCGTACCTGTTCCAGCGGTCGCTGGCCGTCGGGCACGCGACTCCAGAGGGGCTCGTGGTCGAACTCGGCATGACGAAGGCGGAGCTCGCGTCGTCGCTCGGCACGGTGCCCGAGACGCTGTCGCGCGCGCTGGCCCGACTTCGCGACGACGGCGTCCTGGAAGTGCGTTCGCGGGACGTCGTGGTCAAGGACGTCGGCGCCCTGGCTCGTCTGGGCAGCGGCTACAGCGAGGACTGAGCGCCCTTGGGGCAGCGCGTCCGACCACGCTGGAGGGCGTCGCGCTGCTTGTCCCGGGCCATGAAAGACCTCCTAGGTCGTGGGCGCCTTCGGGACGTGGTTCGACTTGATGGTCTCCACGCCCTTCTGCAGCGTGCCCGCCTTGAGGAACCCCCACAGCAGTAGTGCGGAGGCGACCATTTCGGCCGGATACAGCCCCACCGTGTTGCCGCCGCGGGCCATCGATCCGGCTCCGGCGATGACGAGCGTCCCCGCGGCGATGATCACGTTCGCCCACATGCGGTATGCGTATTCGGTCTTCCTCGAAAAGCGGTAGATCGACAGCAGGGCGCCGCCGAACAAGAAGAGCGTGCCGGGGATGTTGAAGAACAGGGACATGATCCGCGGGAAGGACGTGGCCGCCCCGAGCGCCTTGCCGCCCACCGTGATGCCGGCCACGAGTTGGTCCGCCAGCAGCGGCGTCGTGAACACGCCATAGAGGAACACGCCGATCGCGACGACGTTGAACGCCAGGTACAGATGCCCCCACGTACGCTTCTTCGACATGAGATAGAGAGTGCCGAGCCCCAGGAAGCCCACCATGCTGGCCGCCAGAACGATGTAGAACCGGTAGACGAGCGGGTTCCACGAGTTCGTCAGCTCGGAATAGAACTCCATGGCCGCCGCGATCGCGTACATCATGAGGCCTACGGTCCATGCCATCTGGTGTGGCTTGCGCCTCGCGAGCCACTGCTTGAACACGAGCCCCGCATACACGAACCCGAGGATCGCCGTCGCCAAGGGCCAGTACCAACTCGACCAGAACGCCTGCATGCGTCTCCCTCCATCTGCGGCCATCGCACGGGAGTGCGACGGGCCGCGCTCTTCTGTCCCCTCAGCGGTCCAGCGGCAGCCTCACCGAGAACACGCTTCCCTGTCCGGGCACGGACCGCACATGCGCCGTGCCCCCGTGCGCTTCCACGACCATCTTCACAAGATACAGGCCGAGACCCGCGCCCGGATACGTCCTTCTCGTGCCGCTGTCCGCCTGGAAGAAGCGGTCCCACACGCGAGGAAGGTCGTCCGCGCCGATCCCGATGCCGTGGTCGGTCACCGACACGACTGCGCTCTCGCCTTCGCGCACGGCGCTGACGCGCACCTCCGCGGCGTCCGGCGAATGCTTCACAGCGTTTGAAAGCAGGCTCGAGACGACCTGCTCCATGCGACGCCTGTCCAAGGTGACCCTCGGCAGGCGGGAGTCGACATCCATTATGAACCGATGGCTGCGCTGTACCTGTTCGAAACGCGAAACCGTGTCGGCGATCATGCCGGCGAGGTCGGTGGGCTCGCGATCCAGGTGCAGTTCCCCATGCTCGATCCGCGACGCCAGAAGGAGGTCGTCGATGAGCGTCGCCATCTGCTGCCCACGCACCTCGAGCGCGCGCACCGTGCGCATCCGCTTGACCGGGTCCTCCCAGATCTCAGGGCGCGACAACAGCTGCGTGAAGCCGAGGATGGCCGTGATCGGGTTCTTCATCTCCTGGGACACGAGTGAGACGAAGTCGCCCTTCATCTCCTCGAGCCGACTGTCGGCGATCATGCTCCGCACGAAGCTCAGCACACCCACTGGATAGCCCTGGGCGTTCTGCATCGGGGTCCAGGTGCCGCGGAGCGTCATCCGGGAGCCGTCCTTGCGCTGAGACGCCACGTCGACCTCGACCGTCTGCCCCGCTGAGGCGGCCCGCCGGAGATCGGCGATCATCCGGGTGTGCAGATCGGCGGGCACGTGCGGCAGGACCTTGCCCATCGCCTCCGCAGGGGTCCAGCCGTACAGGTCCGTGCAGGCGCTGTTCCATACGCGAACACGGCCGTCGAGGTCGACGAGCTTCACGGGCTCCGCCGTCGTCTCGACGAGCACTCGGAAGGCGCTCGCGGTCTGCTCGAGCTCCTCGACGCGCTCGGCCATCTCGTCGCGGGCCTTGATGGCCGCCAGCCCCGATGCCACCTGCCGGCCGAACATGCTCAGCATCTCGGCGTAGGCGGGCTGCACGCGCTCCCGTGAGGGCACGAGAACGCATACGCCCGTCTGTCCTCCATCCTCGTGCCAAGGCACCGCGATCGCATGGTCACCGCCGAAGAGCGAAGCTGTCCGCTCCGTGAGCTGCGTGACCTCGCGAGCGTTTATCGCGGTCGCCAGACTCTGATGTACGTCGAGATCGACGGCGCCGCGCGGCATCTTGGCGCCATCGGGAGCAACCGCCGAGAACCGTAGGCTCCCCTTCGTGTCGATCATGCCGCACGCCACCGTCTTCGACCCGAGAGCGCGCTGCAACTCGGAGGCGAGCGTCACCATGATCTCATGCGCGTCAGGTGAGGGCGTCCGTCGCGAGCGCGTCATCGTGGGCTGTCTTCCCTCTCATGGTCGTCTTCCGCCGGCGTTGCGCCGACGCTGTGACCCCTCGTTTGTACGCGCAGCGGATGCCAGGCGCAAGACGCCAGGGGCCCACATTTGGCACGCACGTTGCTACTGGTTTCGCCAAGAGTCGTGGCGAACCGCTCTCTCTTCCCCCCTCAGAGGCGGGGACCGCCCGCTCCGTTTGAACGAGACGCGTTCCCCCCAACGCGTCTCGTTCCTTTTCTCGCGACTTTCCCCCGCGCCTTCCAGGCCCTGTAGAATGCGGCAGTGTGCATGACGCGAGAATGGGGGCGAAGATGGCTGAACCGGAAGAACGGCTCGTCAACCTCGCACTGTTCATCGCCGCCTCGGAGGTCTCGGTGACTGCCGACGAGTGCCGCCGGGCAGTCGAAGGGTACCCCGAAGACCAGGACGAGACCGCTTTCCTGCGCATGTTCGAACGCGACAAGGAGCAGCTGCGCGCCGCAGGCCTGTCTATCGAGGTCGATGACGACGGCAGGCGGTACTCGCTGGACCGCGCGGCCACCTACCGGCATCCCCTCACCTTCACCGACGACGAGGCTGCCCTGCTGCGGGCGGTCGGCGCCGCGATGCTCGGCGACAAGTCCTTCCCCTTCGCCGACGACCTGCGCTTGGCTCTCGCCAAGCTCATGACCGGCGCTCCCGAAGCGCCCGCCGCCAGGGTCGGCGTCATCGGCGCCGACGAATCGCCGCGCGAGCAGGGCGCCGCGGTCGCGGCTCTCGCCGCGGCGGCTGACTCTCGCAAACGGGTCGCGTTCGGATACACGAACGCGCGGGACGAGATGCGCGACCACGAGGTCGAGCCCTACGGCCTCTTCCTTCGCGACGGGCGTTGGTACCTGGTCGCAAAGGACCCTTCGCTCGACGAGGTCCGGACGTACGCGGTGGCCCGCATGTCGGCCGTCGAGCCCAACGCCCGCGCGCCCAAGACCCCCGACTTCGATCGCCCGGGGGGATTCGAGGTGCGTGCGTGGATCGCCCTCCCGTTCCAGTACGGCCCTCCCGACACCCGCCGCGTCTTGGCGACGATGCGACTCAGTGGCCAGGCGGTCCGCCGCGTCGCCACGCTCACCGCGGAGCAGGGCACGTTCCTGCCCGCAGGCCCCGGCGTCCTGACGTGGCGCATCATGGTCGCCGATCCGGTCGCCCTGGCGTCGTGGGTCGTGGCTAACGGGCCGGGGATCGAGCTGACCGGTCCTCCCGCAGCCGTCGACGCGATGCGGTCCGGTCTGGCAAAGGCGGTGGACCTCCATGCCGAGCGGTGACTCCGCGGCTCGCGCGCGCCGCCTGCTGGCGCTCCTGCCGTACCTTGCCACCCAGGGCGACTACGCGCTCGCCGACGTCGCGGCGCGCGCCGGCGCGGACCGGGCCACACTCGCCGAGGACCTCATGACGCTGTCCATGTGCGGCACGGACCCACGCGATCCCAACAAGATGGTCTCCGTCTTCGTCGAGGGCGACCTCGTGACGATCTTCGGGCCACTCCCTTCGCTCGACCTGCCGGTGCGCCTGACTCCCGGAGAAGCCCGTGCGCTGGCCGCCGCTCTCGAGACGGCCGGCAAGGACGCTGCGGACCCGCTCCTCGGGCGGCTTATCGCCGTGGCCGCCGAGGGGCTCGACCCGCAGGAGCTCGCCTCGACCGTCAAGGCGGCGTTCGCGGACGGCGGAGCCGCCGGCATCTACGCGGTGTTGCTCGACGCCATGACGACACACGAGGTCGTACGGGTCCGGCATGCCGGCGCGGAGGACATCCACGAGCGCGAGAGGCTGGTCCGGCCGTGGGCGCTGGCGGCCAGGCGGGGGACCTGGTACCTGCGAGGATGGTCGGAGGGCTCCGAGGCCGAGCGGACGTTCCGCCTCGACCGCATCTCGTCGGTCGAGGCGACCGGCCGGAACTTCGACGCCTCCGAGGTCCCGGACTCCCCGGGCGAGTTCGATCCGCTCGCATCGCTGCCGGAGGCGCCGCGCGCCGAGGTCCGCTTCGCCCTCGACGCACCGGACCTCACGCCACGCGACTGGCCGGGCGCGACCTTCGAGCCGCAGCCCGACGGGAGCGTGCTCTCCTCCGTCCCCTACACCGGGACCGGCTGGATAGCGCGGAAGATCGCGTCCCGTCTCGGGGACGCCGAGGTGCTGCGGCCGATCGAGGTGCGGAAGGCAGTCGAGCGGATGGCGCGGGACCTGCTAGGCGAAGAGCAGGTGTCGTAGGCCGCGGGTAGAATCATCACTGAGAGGCGGTATGCGCCGCCACCTACCCGGCCCCCACGTCGCAGCCCGCAACGAGCCCGTCAGGAGCGCTCCGGAGCATGGCACAAGCAGGGATGGACTTCCTCGCCACGAAGCGGCCGTCGCACGACGGCATGCTTCGCTGTGTCGTCTGCCAGGACGCGCATCCCGGCGCGGACCATGACTGGTGCCCCGCGGTCGAGTGCCTGCTGTGTGAGGACTGCTGCAGCCGACTGCTCGAAGGCGACCCGGTCAAGATCCTGTCGATCATGACGATGACGGACCGGCTCATCACGCCTGAGCATCTCGCGCAGTCGTGCGCGTCGTGTCCGCGGGCCATGCGTCACTTCACCCAGCGGGCGCTCTCCATGGACGACGAGGACAGCCCGCCCCTCTGCTGACCGGCGCGTCGGCCGATCCACCCTCGCATACGTCCGCGGCGCCCGCGATCCGGCGTTCGCACGCGACCTAGCGCCCGAACCGCTCCCGCACCCGTTCCAGCATCACGTCCGGCGCCACGATCTCGACGTCGGACACGGGCAGCGCCTGCAGGAACCGCCTGGCGTAGCCCTTCGTGCCCAGCAGCCGCGAGTCGGCGAGTATGACGCACCCCTCGTCGGTGGAGCTGCGGATCAGCCTGCCCGCCGCCTGCTTGAGCTCCAGGATCGCCTCGGGCAGGTAGAACAGCTCCCAGGCGTCCCGGTAGCGGCGCTGACGCTCCTCGTAGAGCGGGTCGGTCATCTTCCCGAACGGCAGCTTGGGCACCACGACGCATCGCAGCGTGTCGCCCTTCGCGTCGAACCCTTCCCAGAAGGACTTCAGGGCGAAGAGTGACAGACGCTCATCCGCGATGAACTCGTCACGCAGGCGTTTCGCCGAGACGCCTCTCTCCTGGATGAGCACTCGCAGCCCGTCGCGTTCGAGTGGCTCGGCGACCAGGTCGTAGACCGCGCGCATGTCGCGGCGGTTCGTGAACAGCGTCAGCACCGACCCTCCGACCGCGCGATGGATGTCGCCGAGCAGGGCCGCCAGGCCCTCGTGGTAGCCGGCGGAGCGCGGCTCCGGTAGTCCCGTCGGCACGAAGACCGCCATCTGACGGTCGAAGTCGTACGAAGACGTCAGGCGCAGGTGATCCCACGCGCCCTCGCCGAGCCGATCGAGTCCCACGCACCGCGCGAAGTGTCCGAAGTCCTCGCCCGCGGCGATCGTGGCCGACGTGTACACGACGCTGCGGACGTTGGGGTAGAACGACTCGGCCAGCGCTTCACCGACGTCGAGCTTCGACGCCGCGACCACGCCGTCCAAGGCGTCGGGCCGCCGGTCGACCGCGACGCTGTACACGAACGTCTCGTCGGCGCCGTCGAGGACGGTCGCGAGCGCCACGGACTGGTCCGCGACCCGCATGAGCAGTCCGGCGAGGTCGGCCCGCGTGTCGCCCGCCTCCTCGCCCGCCTCCTCGACCATCGTCAGCAGCTCGCGTCCGAGCGACACCACGTTCTCGAGACGACGGGCGAGCGACGCTCCGACGCCCGCCGCCACGCCCCAGCCGCCCCCTTCGCGCATCTGACCGGTGACGCGCATCTCCTCGCGGTCGTAGCCCGAGGGCGAGCCCGGCGCGAGGTCCTTGAGGAAGTCGAAGAACGACCCGGAGATGGTCATGGCGGTCGTCACCTCCGCGCGCATGGTGGAGACGACACGGTCGAGGCGGGCCGCGAGGTCTTCGTCACCGTGACGGAGGGCGAGCGCACGCCCCTTCGTACGGGCGGCGTCGATCGCCCCGCCGCGCCCCTCGGCGTGCAGCGCTCGCAGAACGGAGGTCAGGGCCCGCTGGTCGGCGGTCATCGACATCTGCTTGCGTGCCTCGGACTCCGCGGCGTGCGCCTCGTCCACCACCCAGTAGCGCAGGGGAGGCAGGATGCCCCCGGCGGCGGCCGTGTCGCGGAACAGCAACGCGTGGTTGGTCACGACGATGTGCGCCGTCGCCGCGCGGCGGCGCACGCCGTGCAGGTAGCACAGGTTCGGGTAGAAGCGGCACCGCTTGTGGGTGCAGTCCTCGACCGAGCAGGACACCTCGCGCTTCAGGCCGCCGTAGCCGCCGCGCCAGTGGATG
>Ga0066793_10000389_pt1 | contig 16802 bp, 15 predicted proteins | sample PersoiDNA2013189_FD_83876 | JGI IMG/M metagenome (GOLD analysis project Ga0066793, IMG submission 83876) | Permafrost soil microbial communities from the Arctic, to analyse light accelerated degradation of dissolved organic matter (DOM) -... | ecosystem: Environmental > Terrestrial > Soil >... | reverse complement strand
CATCTCGGTCTACTCGCCCGAGAAAGGCGACACCATCGGGGCGGACGAGCTGCTCAGCACCCTCAGCAAGGGCACCGCCAGCCAGCTCTACCTCTCCGCGCGGCTGGAGCTGGTCGACCTGCTCTCCAGGGGACGCAAGCCGCCACTGATATTCGACGATTCGTTCTCCTACTTTGACGAGGGCAGGCTCGCCCTGCTATGGGACTTTCTCAAGGAGGTCGCCTCCGAAGAGCAGGTGCTGGTGTTCACCTGCACCGACCGCTATGATGACTTGACCGACGGCGTGCACGTCATCGACCTGGGCTGAGCCCGACGTCCTCGCGATGAGCGTGGCGGGTCCTTGCTTCTTGCTAACTGCTCCGGCCGGGTAACACCGGCCTTTGCCCAACCCTAGGCGAGAAGCAAGAACCGGCCGCGTAGCGGCGAAACGCACCGCTGGTGTCAGGTACCGGTGGTGCGTTTGCACGGATGGCCCACGTTTAAGAGCCTGTGCTTTGCGCCCGCTGAACCTGACATGTGGCTTCGCGGGCGCCTGACCCCGGTGGTGCGTTTGCTATACTTCTGGGGCTACCGAACAGGAGGATTCGCCTTGAACATAGAGACTTTCACCGACCTGTCGTTCGGCACCAACTGCTACCTGGTGTGGAACGAGGGGTCACGCGACTCCGTGCTCATCGACGCCGGCCTGGGGATCCAGGCGATCATCGAGTTCCTCAAGAAGGAGGAGCTGCAGCTGGAGGCCATACTCATCACCCACGCCCATCCCGACCACATCGCAGGAGCGGCCGACCTGGCCGACGCGACCGGCGCCGACATCTACCTGCACGAGATCGAGATACAGGCCCTGGAGATGATGCCGCAGGCGATGCTGGCGATGCTGGGAATCGAGGACCTCCGCAAGCCCACCGACATGAAGCCGTTGTCGGGGGGGCAGACCCTCGAGCTCGCCGGGCTGGAGATCAAGGTGCTGCACACGCCCGGCCACTCGCCCGGAAGCGTGAGCTTCCTGATCGGCGGCGCCCTGTTCGATGGTGACCTGGTGTTCCGCGGCTCCATCGGGCGCACCGACTTCCCGGGCGGCGACTTCGAGGCGTTGATGAACTCCGTTCGCGAGCACGTATTCGTGCTCGACCCCGAGACCAGGGTCTACCCGGGCCACATGGGCTCGACGACCGTCGGCCTGGAGCGCCGCACGAACCCGTTCCTCGCCGGGTAGTGATGGACCGCGCCGCCTTTGAGGAGCAGGTGGAGAAGGTGCTCGACACCCTTCCGCATGACTTCGCCAAGGCGCTGGAGGAGGGCAACATCGGGGTCATGGTCGAGGAAGCTCCCAGCGCCGAGGACCTCAACACGCTGGGCATAAGCGCCAGGGGGATGACCCTGCTGGGGCTCTACCACGGGGTGCCTCCCACCAGGCGCGGCCTTGGATACTCACTGGTCCTACCTGATAACATAACCATATACAGACAGCCCGTGGAGATGTACGCACGGCAGACCGGCAGAGAGGTCGACGACGTGGTCCGCGAGGTCGTGCTCCACGAGATAGCCCACCACTTCGGCCTCCCGGACAAGCGCCTGCGAGAGCTGGGCTACTGACGGGGAAGGATGCGGATTGAAGATAGCAGCGATCAACGGGAGCCTGATCTCGGACGGGAACGTGGCGATGCTCCTCGACCACGCGCTGGCCGAGTACGACGGTGATGAGCGGTTTGAGGTCACGCGCTTCGACCTCGCGGGCATGGAGATCGGCCCCTGCCGGCAGTGCAACTGGTGCTTCAAGAAGCAGGAGCCCGGGCGTTACTGCAGTCAGGACGACGGCATGCAAGGCATCTACCCCGAGCTGCTCGAGGCCTCCGGCATCATCATCGCTTCCCCGGTCCACTTCGGCAGGCTCTCCGGCACCACCGCCGACTTCATCGACAGGCTGCGGGTCTTCGTCCACGGCAACGTCACGCGGAGCGCCCTGCGGAACAAGGTCGGGGGCTCGCTGGCGGTGGCCTGGTTCCGCAACGCCGGCGTCGAGATGACGCTCATGACCATCAACACCGCGTTCAACGTGCTGGGCATGGTGGTGGCGACGCCGGACCTGGGAGTGTTCGGCGGCTCGGCTTTCTCGAGCCTCGACGGCAAAGGCAAGACCATCCGGGGCGACAAGCACCTGGTCGCCATCGACCCCATCGGCATGGCGTCCGCGCGCTCCATGGCGTTCAGGGTCGGCGAGCTCGCCTCGCTGATCGAGGCGGGGAAGGGCGCCCTCGAGCCGCCCGCAAAAGAAGAGAAGGCTGATTGAATGGCTGACAACAACATGAGCTCGGACGCGATCGCGAAGGTCAAGGCGGACATGAGGGGCGCCGACTATCTCTGCGACGATTCGATCGCGACGGCGCTGTTCCTGGCCGACAGGCTGGGCAAGCCGATCCTGGCCGAGGGGCCGGCGGGCGTGGGCAAGACCGACCTGGCCAAGGCCTACAGCCGCGCGACCGGCTTCGACCTGATCAGGCTGCAGTGCTACGAGGGCCTCGATGAGGCCAAGGCCCTTTACGAGTGGAACTACAAGAAGCAGCTGCTGCGGATCCAGGCGGACTCCGGCTCGGGCGCGGCCTGGGAGGACCTGGAGGAGGACCTTTTCAGTGAGGAGTTCCTGCTGCCGAGGCCGCTGTTAAAGGCGATCACCAGCGAGAAGAGAGTCGTTCTGCTGGTCGACGAGGTGGACAAAGCCGACGTCGAGTTCGAGGCGTTCCTGCTAGAAGTCCTCTCCGACTTCCAGGTCTCGGTGCCCGAGCTGGGCACGGTGACGGCGCGGCAGATGCCGTTCGTGGTGCTGACCTCGAACCGCACCCGGGACCTCTCCGAGGCGCTGCGCAGGCGCTGCCTGTACCTCTATATAGATTTTCCCGACCAGGAGCGCGAGCTGGAGATAATCAGGCTGCGCGTGCCAGGCATCGGCGAAGACCTGGCGCGGCGCGTGCTCGCAGTGGTGCGCTCCATCAGGCAGATGGACCTCAAGAAAGTGCCGAGCATCTCCGAGACGCTCGACTGGGCAGCGGCCGTGAAGGTGCTGGCGAGCGACACGATCGACGAGGAGATGCTGTCCAGCACGCTGAGCCTGCTGGTGAAGGAGCAGAGGGACCTGGAGAAGGTCCAGGCGAACATCAGGCGCATCGCCCACCGCGCGACCGGATGATAATCGAGCGGCACAATCATGGCGATCGATGAAAAAGTCCTATCCTTCATAGACACGCTCCGGGACTCCGGGATGCAGGTGTCCCTCGCCGAGAGCATCGACGCCTTCGAGGCGCTCAAGGTCGTACCGATGGACGCCATGCTCCCTTTCAAGATGGCTCTTCGCGCCACCCTCATCAAGAGCGATTCCGAATTTCCTCTGTTCGACGCGCTTTTCGAGGATTTCTTCTCCGGCTCAGAGGCGCTGCCGGACCAACCCGCCGAGCCCGGCGAGGAAGACGACAGTCCGGCTCCGGAAGCTGCTGAGCTGGCGGACATGATCCGCGACGCCCTGATGACGGGCAACGCGGAGGACGTCGCCGCGATGGCGCGGATGGCGGCCTTCGCCGTCGGCACCATGGAGGGAGGGTTCGGCGGGGGCGGACGCCCGCTGCCGATGATGGCCGGCGCCGGCTACTACATGTTCAAGGGCATGGAGATGCTCGACTTCAAGAGTATGAGCGCCGAGCTCGAGGGGATGGCCGCCGAGGGCGAGCTGGGCCGGGACGTGCCTCCCGCGCTGGCGCTGGAGCAGCTGCAGGAGAGGCTGCAGGAGTTCCGCCGGTTGATGGACCGCGAGATCAGGCGCCTGATGGCCATCGAGCGGGGGACGGATATCGCGCGGCGGAGTGACCGGCTTCCCGCGCGTCCCGAGGAGGTCGAGTTCCTCAGCGCCTCTCTCAAGCAGGTCGAGGAGATGCGTCGCATCCTGCCGATGCTCGCGCGCAAGCTCGCCGCGCGTATCGCCAGGCGCAACAGCGTGGGAAAGCGCGGGCGCGTGGATATCAGGAACACTCTGCGGCACAGCATCTCGACCGGAGGCGTGCCGCTGGAGGTCAAGTACAAGAAACGCGTCCCCTCCAAGCCGGAGCTGTGGATCCTGTGTGATGTGTCGGGCTCGGTCCGGACGTTCAGCACCTTCACCCTGCAGCTGGTCTATAGCCTGCATCAGCAGTTCAAGGCTGTCAGGAGCTTCGCCTTCATCGACCGCATGGACGAGGTGACCGACTGCTTCGCGAAGCTCGACGTCGGCGAGGCGGTGGAGGAGGTCTACCGGGGGGCGACCGTGGTCGATGGGGACGGGCACAGCGACATCGGCGCCGCCCTGGAGATGTTCGACCAGGACTTCTCGAGCATGCTGGGGCCGCGCTCGACGGTGCTCATACTGTCGGACGCCAGGAACAACGGCAGGGACCCGCGGGCCGACGCGCTCGAGCTCATCAGGGAGCGGTCCAGGAAGGTGTACTGGCTCAACCCCGAGTCCCGCGAGCGCTGGGACACCGGGGACAGCGTGATCGGGGATTATGCCGAGCACTGCGACGAGGTCCAGGAGGTCAGGAACCTGAAGCAGCTGGCTGATTTCGTCTACCGCAGGGCCTGAAATGGGCCGGATGCGGGGTCGGAGGCGGTCCCGCCCGAGGCGGCGGCACGACAGTGCAAACAGCCGGTTTTCAGGCGTCCGCCTGCTCTGTTACGACATTGACACCCGGAGGAACCCTCATTAACATCAATAAGAGATTCCTTGAACCGCAACTGATGAAGGGGTTTTTCAATGTTTGGACTCGGACCGACAGAGCTGATAGTCATCCTGATTATCGCGCTCGTCATATTCGGGCCTTCCCGTCTTCCCAAGGTTGGGCAGTCGGTCGGCCAGGCGCTCCGCGCGTTCCGCGATTCGACCGACAAGGTACAGGCCGAGGTAGAGAAGAGCCTCGACACGCCTGAGCCGACAGACTCCGGCACCGAGCAGAAGTCTTAGCCCCCGAGGGGTTTAATTGGCAACCGGCCACATGTCTTACCTCCATCACCTGGAGGAACTTCGACGCAGGATAATAGTCAGCGCGATCGCTCTGGTGGTCGCGTTCGCCGTCGCGTGGCTTTTCGCGTGGGACATCCTGTCCATCCTAAAAGGCCCCGCGGGCGGTGTCACGCTCAACTACATGGGCCCGATGGAGCCCTTCCTGGTAAGGTTCAAGCTGGCCATGTTCGGGGGAGTCATACTGGCCCTGCCGGTCATCCTGTTCGAGATACTCTCCTTTGTGTCGCCCGCGCTCAAGACCAAGGAGCGAAGGTACACCATAGGCGTCATGGTCATGATCGTGGCGTTTTTCGCCATCGGCGTGGTCTTCGGGTACCGCGTGATCATGCCTCCGGGCATCCGCTGGCTGTTCAACGTGGCGGGCACCCAGATGAGGCCGGTACTTTCGGCGAACCAGTATGTCACATTCATGGGCTGGTTCATGATCGGCCTGGGAGTATCATTTGAGACCCCTGTGTTCATATGGATGCTGGTGGCCCTGCACGTGGTGACGCCGGAGCAGCTGACCAGGCAGTGGCGGTGGGCGATCATCATCATCCTGATCGCGGCCTCCGTGATCACGCCTGACTGGAGCCCTGTGACCATGACCCTGGTCGCGATCCCCATGGGCATCCTCTATATCTTGAGCATCCTGCTGGCGAAGTTCACCACTCGAAGACGCAGGGAGGCAGCCGCCGCCGCCGATGCCGCCGAGGCCGAGTGATGCCGGGCATCTGAGCAGGAGCGGGCTTACGCGAGCCTGTGCCTAAATCCAACCATTGTTGAACAAGGAGACAAATTGATAATCGAGACGTCCGATCCTGGTGTCGAGGCAGTACGCGAAGGAGTACAAACATACGTCGCCCGCTACCCTGAATACGCCGATGCGCTCAGGCTGTATGGCGCGGTAATGGAAGTCCAGCAATCCGCCCTCGACTCCATCTCCTGCCCGCTCGAGCCGCTCAGCACCCAGGAGGTCGAGAGCAGGCTGCTATCAGGGGAACCACTTCTGGATCCGGGGGCGGTCGAGATCGACGGCCCCGCCTACAGGCGCGTCCTTTCCGAGATCTGCCGCGCGATGGATGAGAACGCGCATGAAGGTTTCGCTCAGGGCGAAGAACTGCTGGCCTGGGAGGGCTTGTCGGATGATCGCCTGGGAGAGACTCGCGACCTGGTTCTTGAAGGCCGTGACATCGACTTCAAACCTGCGGCAGACCTCTCCAAGCGGGACATGAAACTTGTCATGGATTTACTCTGGGAAGGACTTGCGCCCTTCTACAGAGTGTGTGGTAGAATTCTATCGTCTAAACTGGAGCAATCTCTTTGGCAACAGGGCTATTGCCCCGTTTGTGGGGGAGCTCCATTGATAGGGCAGTATCGCAGTGAGGACGGTCTCTGGGTCGTCGAATGCGCGCTCTGCCACACGGGCTGGAACGTCCAGAGGGCAGCCTGCCCTTTCTGTACAGGCTCGCAGGGGTCGCTCGACTACCTCTATATAGCGGATGACAAGACCCGGAGGGCCAACTACTGCAAGGCGTGCGGGAAGTACGTCAAGACAGTGGACTCGCGCGACGGCGAGGACACGGTTCTTCTGCCGCTCGAGGACATCGTTACAGCAGACCTGGATCTCGCGGCGAGTGACGAGGGCTTGACCCCGGCCACCGGCAGGTCTTGAAGACACACCGGTCCGGGTCCGGGTGAATAGCCAAATTATGTTTGGAAGATGAAGCCTTAAGGGGGGTGGATTTTGAATTTTTGCGGGATACCCGGCTTTTATAGCGGGTGATCCCACCGACAAGCTGTTGCCAAACTGAGAAAGTGAGGGGGGACATGGAACTTTCGCGTAGAGATTTTCTGAAGCTATCAGGCACTGGTCTCAGTGGAGTGGCTCTGGTAAACCTCGGCTTCAAGATGCCGACGCGCGCGGCAAAAGCACCTCTTCGAATCATCAAGGCCAAAGAGACTTCGGGCGTCTGTTCCTTCTGTGCTGTCGGCTGCGGGACTCTCGTAGCCACAGAGGTGGAAGGCGGCAAGAACCACGTCGTGAATGTTGAAGGCAACCCTGACTGTGCCATCAACTTCGGGACGCTTTGCAGCAAGGGCGCCGCACTCATCCAGAAGTCTTACATCGACGGTAAGTTGAACAACGAGAGGTTGACCAAGCCACTCTACCGTGCACCCGGCGCGTCGGGCTGGACCGAGATCTCCTGGGACGACGCGATCACCAGGATCGCCAAGAAGATCAAGGCCACCAGGGACGCCGCCTGGATCAAGGAAGACGACATCATCGGGGCCGACGGCAAGCCCACGGGACAGAAGGTCCCGGCAAACCGCACCGAGGCTATTGGAACTCTCGGGAGCGCCGAGCTTTCAAACGAGGGCGCATACCTCTACCAGAAGCTCTTCCGCTCTCTCGGCGTGGTGTACATCGAGCACCACGCCCGTTTGTGACACGGTCCTTCTGTCTCCAGTTTGGGGAACACGTACGGACGAGGTGTCATGACCAACCAGGTCCAGGACCTGAAGATGAGCGATGCCTTCATGGTCTGTGGATCGAACGCCGCAGAAAACCACCCGATCACGTTCAAGTGGATCGAACAAGCACTTCACCGGGAAAAGGATCCCGCGACCCTGATAGTGGTTGATCCGCGCTTTACGCGTACCGCGTCAAAAGCCAACATCTATGCGCAGACGAGGCCGGGCACGGACATCGTGTTCTTCGGGGCGTTGATCACTTACGCGATAAAGAACAACATGGTAAACTTCGACTTCGAGAACAACTACACACACACGTCGTCCCTGATAGACCCGAAATACAGCTTCGACCCCAAGACGGGGCAGTTCTCAGGTTTCAAAGAGACCGTCGACCCCAAGACGGGCCAGAAGAAGGTCAAGTACGACGCGGCAACGTGGGCATTCCAGATGGGCCCCGACGGCAAGCCGCTGAAGGACCCGACCCTGCAGAACCCCCAGACCGTGTGGCAGTTGATGATCAAACACTACAGCCGCTACACGCCGGAAGCCGTCGAGAAGATCTGCGGCATTCCCAAGGCGAAGTTCGAGGAAGTCGCCAAGGCCTATTGCTCGACATACCAGCGCGGCAAGAGCGGCGTCCTCCTCTACGCGATGGGACTCACGCAGCACAGCTACGGGTCTCAGAACATCCGTACCTTCGCGATGCTGCAGCTCATCCTGGGCAACGTCGGGGTACCTGGCGGAGGGATCGCGGCCTTGAGGGGCTGCGCGAACGTCCAGGGCTCGACCGACCAGGGGCTCCTGTCGCACCTGTGGACAGGGTACAACCCGGTGCCCAACAGCGCCAAGAACCCGACGCTCGATGCATACAACCAGGCGAGGCTCAAGGCAGTTGGTACCGCGTACTGGAGCAACACGCCTAAGTTCATCGCCAGTTACCTCAAGGCTCAGTACGGGGACTTCGCCAAGCCCGAGAACCAGTTCGGTTACGTCTGGGTGCCGAGGGTCAAGGATGGGGTTAACTACACGCACATAGCGCTCTTCGAGGCGATGTACGCCGGCACGCTCAAGGGACTGTTCGTCATAGGGCAGAACCCCGCGGTCGGGGGGCCGAACTCCGATATGGAGTGCGCGGCCATGGATAAACTCGACTGGATGGTCGTATCCGAGATATTCGACACAGAGACCCCGAACTTCTGGAGGCGGCCCGGCGCGAACCCCGGCGCGATCAAGACCGAGGTGTTCCAGCTTCCGGCGGCCGCTAACGGCGAGTACGAGGGGACTTTCTCCAACACGGGGCGTGTCGTCCAGTGGTTCTACAAGACATCGGAGCCCAAGGGTGATGCCAGGCCCGACGCGGACATCATGAGCGCGATCCAGAAGAAGCTGGTCGAACTCTATAAAGCCGACGCGCAGGCGCCGCTCCGCGAAGCCGTGATCAACCTGTACTGGCCTTACGGCGACAAGGTGAGCCTCGAGGAGGTCCTGGCCGAGATGAACGGCTTCAACTGGGCCACCAAGAAGAGGCTCAAGAACTTCACGGTCCTGGCGGCCGACGGCTCCACCGCTTGCGGGAACTGGGTATACTCAGGCGTTTATCCCGACCAGGCCGACTATCCCGGGGTGACGGACCCCGATCCCGCCAAGAAGGCCGCGGCGCTTGCGAGCTTCGCGAAGACCGGTGGGAACCTTGCCAAGCGCACCAACAACGAGGACAAGGGCAACGTTGCCATCTACCCTGGGTGGGCATGGTGCTGGCCGGTCAACAGGAGAATCGTCTACAACCGCTGCTCGGCGGACGTCGCGGGTCAGCCCTGGGTACCCGAGAAGAACCTGGTCAAGTGGGACGGGACCAAGTGGGTGAACGTTGACGTTCCCGACTTCGCTTACGTAGACGCCACCAAGCCAGGCAGCCCGCCTGTTCCTCCAGCCGTCTCCGCGGCGAACCCGTTCATCATGCTGAACTTAGGCATGGGATGGTTCTTCGCTCCAGGCGGTGGCATGGTGGACGGACCTTTCCCCGAGCACTACGAGCCCGTGGAGAGCAAGTTCACTAACGCTATGAACGGCAGTCAGAACAGCCCCGTGGTCAAGAAATGGAACTCCGAGATGGACAAGCTGGCGAGTGTCGGTGACCCGAAATACCCGATCATCTGCGGTATCTCCCGCGTGACCGAGCACTTCCAGTCGGGAACCATGACACGCAACATGCCATGGCTGGCGGAGATGCAGCCCAACATGTTCGTCGAGATGTCCAAGGACCTTGCCAAGCGCAAGGGCGTCGGCAACGGCGAGTGGGTGACGGTCAAGAGCATCCGCGGCCAGGTCAACTGCGTCGCGGTCGTGACCGATCGTATCCAGGTATTGACGGTGGATGGAACGCCCACGGACGTGGTCAACATGCCGTACCACTACGGCTTTATCGGCTACATCACGGGCGGGCCCGGCGGCAAGAACTACGCCGGAAACCAGACCAGTCCAAACATCGGTGACTGCAATACGACCACGCCGGAGTACAAAGCGTTCCTAGTCGATATCGTGAAAGCGTAGGAGGTGATGTGGCATGGCTAATGAGAAGGCAATACTAGTTGACACGACGAAATGCACCGCTTGCCGCGCCTGCCAGGTCGCCTGCAAGCAATGGAACCAGAACTCAGCCGAGAAGACGGTCAACATGGGGTCATACGAGAACCCCCCGACGCTGAGCTCAAAGACCTGGATGCGTATCCTGTTCAACGAGCACTACAACGGGCAGATGCAGTGGTTGTTCACCAAGTACCAGTGCATGCACTGCACCGACGCGGCTTGCGTCGAGGTGTGCCCGCCGAACGCTACCACGCACCAGGAAGTGACATTGAAGGACGGCTCGGTCCTGAAATCGGTGGTGACCGATCCCAAGAAATGCGTGGGATGCAACTACTGCAGGGTCGCCTGCCCGTTTGATGTCCCGGGCTACAGCCAGAAGAAACGCGGAGTCTATCGCTGCACCATGTGCGTGGACAGGGTATCGAACGCTGAACCAGGCTTTGATATCCCGGCCTGCGTGAAGGTGTGCGCGCCGGGCACGCTTTCGTTCGGCAACAGGGACGAGCTTCTGCTCAAAGCGCAAGCCAGGGTGGCGAAGCTGAAGTCGGAGGGTCACAAGGATGCCCAGATCTATGGGAACACCCAGTTGAAGGGGCTGCGCTACATGTACGTACTGACGGCGCCCCCGGCCAGCTACGACCTTCCCAATGATCCGAAGGTCCCGGCTTCCGTCGAGCTCTGGAAGCTGCTGGCCAAGCCTTACGGCGGACTCGCCGCGTTGGGAATCGTCGCGGCCTTGATAGTCAACCGGGTCATCAGCGGACGCAACCGCGGGCTCGAGGAAAAGAACAAACTGGAGACATAAGAGAGGAGGGAGACAAGTGGAACTCAAGACATTCCGGGGCGGGATACACCCGCCGTACAACAAGGAGGCCACCGCCGGCAAGGCGACCGAAGACATATCCCTCCCTGCTGAAGTAATCATCCCGATGCAGCAGCATGTGGGGGCGCCGAACCAGCCGCTGGTGAGAGCCGGTGACAGGGTGGAAGCGGGCCAGAAGATCGGCTCGACCGATGCCTTCATCTCCGCTCCGGTGCACTCGAGTGTGACCGGGACTGTAAAGGCCGTGGAGGACCGCAAGAACTTCGCGGGCGCGACTGTTTCCTGCGTCGTCATCTCAGTGGACCCGAACCAGCCGGTGAAGTTTACGGAGAAACGCGATGTGAGCGGGTTGTCAGTGGAGGAGATCAAGAACATAGCCAAGGAGGCCGGCCTGGTCGGACTCGGCGGCGCCGCGTTCCCCTGCTCCGTCAAGCTGTCACCCCCGGCCGACAAGCCGATCGACACCGTGATCATCAACGGCTGCGAGTGCGAGCCGTTCCTCACCTGCGACCACAGGCTGATGCTGGAGAGGCCGGACGACCTGATCGCCGGGCTCAAGCTCATGATGAAGGCCGTCGGCGCGAGCCGCGGCATCATCGGGGTGGAGGCCAACAAGATGGACGCGGTCGAGGCCCTCACCAGGAAGGTCGCTAACGAGCAGGGTATCGAGATCGTAGTGCTGGAGGTCAAGTACCCGGAGGGCGCCGAGAAGATGCTCATCGACGCGATAACCGGACGCAGGGTCCCGCCGGGCAAGCTGCCCAGCGAGGTCGGCGTACTGGTCCAGAACGTCCAGACCGCTGTCGCGCTCTACGACGCGGCGTCCACCGGCAAGCCTGTGATCGAGCGTGTGGTGACCGTGACGGGCCCCGGCGTCAAGACTCCGAGGAACGTAAAGGTCAAGGTCGGCACGCCGATATCGCACGTGATAGAGCAGTGCGGCGGCATGGTCGGGAACACCGGGAAGGTCATAATGGGCGGCCCGATGACGGGTTTCGCGCAGAAGGACCTCTCGGCTTCGTGCCAGAAAGGCACCAGCGGCATCCTGATCCTGACCGATGAGGCTGTGGACAATGCGGCCGAAGAGCAGTGCGTGGGGTGCGGCAAGTGCCTCGACGTCTGCGCGATGTTCCTCCAGCCAAACGCCATAGTGAAGTTCACCAAACGCGGACAGTGGGACAAGGCCGAGAAGATGGGCGCGAAGGACTGCTTCGAGTGCGGTTGCTGCTCCTATGTCTGCCCGGCCAGCATCCAGCACGTGGCGTACGTACGCAAATCCAAGGCCGAGCTAGCGGCCGCTGCAAAGAAATGAAAGGGGGCGAAGTTGCATGGCAGAACGTGAATTGACCTACTCGGCCTCACCGCATATCAAAAGCCCGGAGAAAATCCCCTCGGCCATGAGGGACGTGGCAATCGCCCTCATACCGGTGGTGCTTGTCGCGCTGTGGTTCTTCAGGCTGTACGCGGTCGTGAACATCGCGGCGTGCGTGCTGGCTGCGATAGGCTCCGAGTACGTGATGCGAAAGATAATGAAGCGCAAGCCGAGCATCGGCGACTTCAGCGCGATAGTGACGGGCGTACTGGTGGCGCTACTACTGCCGCCTACGGTCCCGTTCTGGTACGCGATGATCGGTACCATAATCGCCGTGGCTCTGGTGAAGGAGCTCATGGGAGGGCTCGGGTACAACATCTTTAACCCCGCCCTTTTCGGCTTCGTGTCGTTGCTCATAATCTCCAGGTTCTGGGCCCTGGCGAATGCCTCCTATTCGCTGGGCAGCCTGAACGGGGTTACCAGCGCGACTCCGCTGACCTTCATCAAGGCGGGCGTTTTGAATGGGATCAGACCCGGCTACTGGTCGCTGTTCCTCGCTCACGCGGGAGGCGCCATGGGCGAAGTGTCCGTGATAGCGGTGCTGCTGGGCGGTGCTTACCTGCTCTACAAGGGGCACATCACCTGGCACATCCCAACCGCGATAATCGTCACAGTGGTCGTGCTCAGCGCGATACTGGGCCAGAACCCGCTGTACATGATGCTGGCCGGAGGCGTGATGCTCGGGTCGTTCTTCATGGCGACAGACTGGGTCACAAGTCCGGATAACAAGATGGCGCAGCTATTGTACGGGGCGGTGATCGGAGTGCTGATCGTCGTGATCAGGCTCTACGCCGCGCCGACAGGGGCGGTAGCGTATTCGATCCTGATAGGCAACGCGCTGGTCCCTGTGTTCAACTGGGCTGTCGTTCGCAAGAGGTTCGGCGAGGTAAAGGCTGTCCCGGTCAAAGAGACGGCCGACTGACAAGAAGCTGAAGCAATGATAATCGGGGTCGGGCTTGCCCGGCCCCGATTCTTTTTGTCCGGCCACCTCAGGACAGCGCCCGCCTCGCCATGGCCGCCGTCCGCTCCAGGGCGGAGTCGAAGCCTTGCTCGTCGGAGTAATAGATGACCCGCGCGCCGGGGGTGCGCTCCGCCAACCCTCTGCCGATCGAGTCCTCTTGCTCTCCGGCCAGATTCCAGCGCATGTCCACCAGCACCAGGTCGGCTTTACGCAGTGCCTGCTCGGCAGAAGGCTTGAACTCGTCGAAGGGCACCGTCATGACGAAGACCGAGAAGTCGGCCTCGACGTGCTCCAGCGCGCTGTTGCCCTCGATGACCAGGGTGCAGTCAGCGGGGAACATCTCCAGCGCTTGCTCCAGTTCGGCGGCGAGGCGATTTCCCGAAGCGTTGACCCAGAGAACTTTCCTTGCCCCGGCCGCCAGCAGCGCGCCGGTGTCGGTGCCGGGCCGACCCAGCAACTCGGGGTCAGTGACGATCGCGGATCGGGTGTGGCTGCCGCTGGAGACCTTCAGGGCGCAGGTGGGTTTAAACTCGCTCACCAGGAAAGAGGCGACCTTGCTCTTGCCGGCTTTCTTGGAGGACGCCCCGACCGAGATGATGCGCCGCGGCATGTCAGAAGGCACCGCAGGTGGCCTTGAGGAACTCCTCGGCCGCCCGCGAGAGAGGGTGCTCGCCGTCGTAGACCGCGTAGAACTCGCGCACCAGATCCTCGCCGCCCAGGTTGATGATAGAGACGACGCCCCACTTCGCCGGCTCGCCCGCGGCCATGTCGCTGACCAGGGATATGCCCATTCCGGCGGCGACCGCCGAGATCACCGACTGGCTCGACCCCATCTCAGCGACCATGTCGATCTCTTCCGGCGCCAGGCCGGCCTTGCGCAGCGCTTTCTCCGCCTTGCGCCTGGTCCCGCTGGACTCGGAGCGGAAGACCCACTGCTCGCCCGCGAGGTCGGCAAGCTCTATCTTCTTCTTGCCCGACAGCGGGTGGTGCGGCGGCGCGATGACGACCAGCGTGTCCTCGGCGAACTTCCTGGTCTTCAGCGGGCCGTCGGGCTTCATCCCCACGAACCCGAGCTCGACGTGCTCGTCGGCGACCATGCCGAGCACGCCGGCCGAATCGCCGATGTCCAGCGAGACGGTGACCTCGCCGTAATGCCTCTTGAACTCGGCCAGTACGGGCGGGAGCAGGAACTCGCCGGGGATAGTGCTCGCGCCGATCCTCAGCTGTCCGGCGACCTCCCCGGTGGTGCGGGGTATGTCGGCGATCATCTCCTCGCGGTCGGCGAGTATCTTCCTGGCGTGGGCATAGGCTGTCCTGCCCGCCGGGGTCAGGAGCACCTTGCCGCGGGAGCGGTCGATGAGGTCAGCGCCGAGCTCTTTCTCGAGCGCCTTGACCTGGAAGGAGACCGCCGGCTGTGTGAGGCCCAGCCTGCGGGCAGCGCCGCTGAAGGAGCCGAGGTCGGCCACCAGCGTGAACGTCTCCAGTAGCGATATGTCGAGGCCCAAAGGAAGCCACCTCAGTCTTGTTGGCGGAGGTGCGTAAGAATCGAACTTACCCGGCGCCGATCAAGACGCCACAACGGTTTTGAAGACCGCGCCGCCCACCAGGACGGATCCACCTCCTGTGTCCCGCGCAGAATATGATACACGATTACCTCAGCTTCCGGACGTCGCCGACCCTCGCGGTGACGCGCGTCCGGTCGAAGTATTCGAGCAGCGGGAGCGCGTATTTCCTGCTGGTGGACAGCATGTTCTTGAAGTCGCTGACGGTAATGCCCGCGGGGCTCACGCTGGCGCGCAGCTTCGCCTCGATGTCGGCCACCGCCGCGCGAGAGAAATAGAGCTCGGGAGACACGCGCACCAGCCGGCCGTCCTTTTCCGCGAGCGCCAGCAGCTCGGAGGTCGCCTGCTTCGGCTGGCCCATCTCAGCGGAGAGCTCGCTGACGGTGGGGGGAGCGAAGGGGCTGGCCTGGATGCGCACGACTATCGAGTCCAGGGCGCTCTCCTGCTCGCTGGTCACCGACGCGCCGGCCCCGGGAAGCCTCACCAGCCTGCCCTCGGCCTCGATCGCGCCGGCCTTCTCCAGCGCGTCCATGAAGACGTCGGCGGAGCGGGCGTCCCAGTCGGGCACCAGTTGCTTCTTCAAGGTCTCTTTTGCCATGCCGGCGGCCAGGGGCTTCTCGGTGTGGAATCTCTCAAGCGCCACCAGGGTCGTTTCCAGGAGCTGGATGTAGCGGTCGCGCAGGAGATACAAACGCGCCTGTCCCTCGCCGAAAGTCACCGCCGGCCCGGCGACGGCCAGTGCCTCCAACCCCTCATATATTATAGAGAGCGGGATGCCCGAGGACTGCGCCAGAGCCGAAGCCGACAGCGGCCTGCCGGCCCGCTGGAGGTGAACCGCCGCCAACGCGGCCGCTTCGCCCGACTCCAGCTTCGCGAACTGGTCGAGCGCCTCCGGGTCGTGGAGCCGGTGCTTCACCGGATGCGTATCCACGATGATCCCGCCACCGATGGTCGTGACCGGCGAGTAGCTCCTCATCACGAACCTGTCGCCCGGCACCAGGACCACTTTCTCCTCGAGCCTCAGCTGCGAAGGCACGCCCTGGCCCGGGGCGATCCGCTCGCCCTCCATCGGATATATACGGCCCAGCACCTCGCGGGTGCCGTGGTGGAACCTTATCCTGGCGCCGCGCTTCACCGCCTTCGGCCAGTCGGCCAGCACGCGCACGCGCGCGTCCGCCATCCAGGTAGGACGCAGCACGCCGGGCTCGGCCAGCACGTCGCCTCGAGACACGCTATCCCTGGGCGTGCCGGCGAGGTTGACGGCCACGCGCTCCCCCGCGAAGACCTCCTCACGCTCGCTGTCGTGGACCTCGAGCGAGCGCACCCGCACCTCTTCGCCTTGCGGGAGCAGCTCCAGCCTCTGCCCCACGGAGAGGGAGCCGCTCCACAGCGTGCCCGTCACCACCGTGCCAATCCCGCGCAGCGTGAACACCCTGTCGATCGGCATGCGCGCCGGCAGCTCCTCGTCCCGCAGCCTCACCGAGGCGGCCTCGCGTTCGATGGCTCCTCGGAGCTCGTCGATCCCCTCGCCGGTGACGGCGGAGACCGGCACGATGGGGGAGCCCTCGAGCGGCGTGTCCTCCAGCAGCTCGGCGACCTCGTCGTCCACCAGCTCGACCATCTCGGAGTCCACGGTGTCTATCTTGGTTATCGCGACGACGCCGCGGCGGACGCCGAGGAGCTCGAGGATGGCCAGGTGCTCCCTGGTCTGCGGCATCACGCCGTCATCGGCCGCCACCACCAGCAGTGCCAGGTCGACGCCGGTGGCCCCGGCCATCATGTTGCGCACGAAGTTCTCGTGGCCGGGAACGTCCACCACGCCGATGACCGAGCCGTCGGACAAGGTGAGTGGGGCGAAGCCCAGGTCGATGGAGATGCCGCGCTCTTTTTCCTCGGCGAGTCTGTCGGTGTCACGACCGGTGAGAGCTTTGACCAGCACCGTCTTGCCGTGGTCGATGTGTCCGGCGGTGCCGATGATCAGGTTGCGCCGGGGGGTGTTGGGT
>Ga0066793_10000388_pt1 | contig 16841 bp, 15 predicted proteins | sample PersoiDNA2013189_FD_83876 | JGI IMG/M metagenome (GOLD analysis project Ga0066793, IMG submission 83876) | Permafrost soil microbial communities from the Arctic, to analyse light accelerated degradation of dissolved organic matter (DOM) -... | ecosystem: Environmental > Terrestrial > Soil >... | reverse complement strand
GCATAAAATATCTGCTTGGCAGACTGGCTGGCAAAAACCTTATTGATTATAAAGTTTAATTTTTACTCAATAAATTATTCATTTTTAAGATTAATTTGGTTGTTAAAACGAGTTAGCTGTAATGTTGTTAGGTGAAAATTTCTTAATTTTATAAATGACATTTGTGCTATTTTGTCCAGATAACAAAAAATTATAAAAATGAAGTGATTAATGTTGTTCGTGGTTAAAAAAATTACAGATAAATATCTAAGCCATGGAGATAACTAAAACACATGAAAATTTTCCTGTTTGGATTGTAATTCTATCCAATCTGGTCTCAATTTTAATCTATAGTTCCGGATTTATTATAACCCTGCGACTCGGATGGATTGCTGCCGTATTATATTTGGTTTTTATTCTGGCTTTTGAGTACAGGTTAATAAGTAAACATTGCGTCAACTGTTATTACTGGGGTAAGACCTGTGGATTTGGTAAAGGCAGTAATCATATTAATAGGATTAACAACAATTGGAAATGGATTTATTCGCGGTAAGTTAACTTGCAGATATTGTAAACAAAGGGAATTGGGTTGTCCTGCAGACAAATTATTCAGTAAAGAATAATTATATCAGCTCAAGGCAAAATAAGAAATATCTGACAATGCCAGACTTCTGCCGGGACTTGCCAACAGATTCTTTTGATCAGGACAGGTACAAACCGTGCAATTTTATTACAAATTGTTTCTTCCATACCTGTCAAATCGGTGATTCACCCGAGAAATTCATCCATCCGCCGATAAAAATTTTTAATACACTTTGGAAGTTTTACTTTTGTATATGATTCATAAAAACTTTAAAAACTAACCTGATGAAAAAGATTTTGTTATCGTGTATCGCAATCCTGTTTTGTATTTCGATCATGGCACAAAACAGTGTCAACCTTAAAATGAACCTGGAGAAAAATAAAGTCTATCGTTTTAGTTCTGTTTCGGAACAGACAATTATTCAAACGGTAAACGGGAATCAGCAAACCATAGAATCCAAAACCAATAATACTGTTTCTATAAAAATGATTGATGTTACCTCTGATTTTATGATTACTGAAGTACGTTTTGATACCATGATAACCAATACAAATACAATGGGAAAAACGGTCAGTATGAGTTCAGTCAGCGAAGGGAATATCAAATCAACGGAAACAGCTGATGTCATGTCGTGCATCATGAACCGGTTAAGCAAGAATGCCCTGTATGTTAAAATGGATTTTACAGGCAAGGTACTCGAAATTGTGAATTCGAAAATGTTTTCGGATGTGATTATGAAAGATACAAGTTCTATTACGCTCACTGGTCCAATAGCTTCTGGAGTAAAAACGCAGATAATAAATATGGCCAGCGACAAAACATTAAAAACAATGGTTGAAATGTTTACCCATTATTTACCGGGCAAACAGGTATCCTCAGGTGATAACTGGGATGTAACTATCAGGACGAATTCCGGTGGAATGTCACTCGATATAATAACCAGCTATCATTTGGATGGAGTAAAAGGTGATGCTGCAAATATAACTTCCGATTCAAATATTAAAGCAGCGGAGAATGCAGATCCTATGCTAGCTGGTGGCGCTAAAATAACCTATGATGATATAAAAGGATTGAGCAAATCAAACATGGTAGTTGATATCCGTACCGGTTTAATGATTGAAGATAAGGCAAAAACGCATATCGCAGGGAATCTTGGAGTTAGTGGCCCGGGATTTAGCATGCAAATACCAATGGATATTAACGGGACATCAAATGTTGTTGCATTGCAGTGAATTGATACAAAAATAAAATGAGAAAATATATATTCTTTTTACTTCTGATAACCTCTATTACTGCCCAGGGTCAAAACATCCGGGGAAAAGTTTGCTTCGAGAAAGATAAATCGCCCGTTCAATTTGCTTCTGTAGGGTTGCTTCAGCTGCCTGATTCAACTATGATTACAGGGGTTATCACATTAACTGACGGGGGATATTTACTTGAAAAAGTAAAACCCGGGAACTATTTTTTAAAAGCCAGTTTCGTGGGTTATAAAGCCAATGGGAAAAATATCATTGTGGAGGCAGGGTCCGGTGAAATTGCCATTGATACCATCTATTTAGCCGAAGTCACAACCAGTCTGAATGAAGTCACTGTGACCGCTGAGCGTATCAAGGGGAAAGAAATGGTTGACCGTACTGTTTATGCAATTCCTGAAGTTATTGCCAAAAGCTCGACTAACGGCTATGATATCTTAAAGAAAATACCACAGGTCAATGTCGATTTTCAGAATAATATAACACTTAACGGCAGCAGCAACTTCATTATCCAGGTGGATGGAAGGCAGCGCGACAGGGATTATCTTAACAAACTTCTCCCTTCTGACATCCAAAGCATTGAAATTATAAGCAACCCTTCCGCTAAATACGAAGGCAATATCGACGGAGTAATAAACATTATCCTGAAAAAAGAAGCGAGGTATGGTATGAATGGCAATGCAGGACTAAATGTAAAGCCATTTAATAAACCAACAGTTCAGGCAACAGGCAGTCTCGATTATTCTATGGGCAAAATAACCTTTTATATAACTGGTTTCACCTATTTGCAAAAACTGAATATCAATACCACCAATACGAGCAATTTCGTAATGAACGACTCAACAAGCATCATGTCGGGAACAGGTGCATTAAAAGTGACCAGTTCGTCTGTTAATACCGGATTCGATTATTACATGAACGATAAAAACAACCTGAGTTTTAATATAAGCTATAAACCTATAGATCAGGATATTAATATACCTGGTGAAACCTTTCTGTACAAAAACAGTGTTCCTCTGAATACAATTTTATCGCAGTCCACGAATAATGTGCATAGTGACGAAACAGCAGCATCTTTGTTTTACAAAAAGACATTTAGTAAACCTGTTCAGGAATTTACAGCCGAGACCAATCTATACTGGTTTAAATCAAATACCGGGAATGATTTTACAAACACAAGGTACCTGTATAATTCCGATACGGAAATCAATAGCTACACCCGGTTAGAGGATGATATAAACAACAGGAATTATTTCTCTGTTAAATTGAATTATGTACAACCTCTCGGGATGTCTGCGAAAATTGAAACAGGTTATCAGCTTTATAGCCAGCAGATGAGTTATCTCTTTAATATTAATAACCAGGAAACAAGCAACCTGTTTAAATACAACGAATTTCGTAATTCGGTTTATGGCGGAATTACCTGGAATTTAAAAAAGATAGGATTCCAGGCAATGCTGAGGGTCGAAAACAGCCATATCAAGGCTGATTCGGTTACAGAGCCGAACTATACCTGTTTTCTTCCATCCGCTAATCTTCAATATAAATTTTCGGCATCGCATAACCTGAAATTCACATATAACCGTAGAATTAACCGTCCCGGAATCTATAACATGGATCCGTATTATAAAATAGGACAGAATTATGATATATCGGTGGGTAATCCGAATCTTAAGCCCGATTATCGCGATCGTCTGCAGCTCACCTATACATGGAACTTTGGCAGCAACTATTTCTCCCCATATGTTTATAAGGAGTTTTATACCGATAAAATCGGGAGTGAATACCAGGTAGTAACTTCGCCAATAAGTGGCACACTGACCACGTTTACCAAGCCCTTTAACCTGCTTAGTGGTTATGAGTCAGGCGGTGGTGTTAATACAATGCTGTGGTATGTAAATATAAATGCAAGGATTTATAAAGGACATATTAATGAGTACACCGGACAAACAGTCACTATCCCCGGCCTTGATTATTTCTCCTATAGTATAACAAGCTATGCATTTGCTCAACTTGACAAAAAGAAGACAGCTACGGCATTTGTTTTTATGAGTTTTAACGGTGTAAATATGAGTGCCCAGAGTAAAACATACAGCATTGCTTTTTATGGTATTGGTGGCCAGAAGCAAATCAAGGATCATAGTATAGGCCTATTTTGGTTACTGCCCTTTTCAAGGGAAATTAATTTCCAGAAAACCATTACTGAGACACCTTACTTTAACTCAACGAATATTATTGGATTTAATGTTGCAGGTTTTGTCCAGATCAGCTATTCGTATAAATTCAACAAGGGCAAGAATGTTAAAAAGCTCGACCGGAAGATAGACGTGGAGAGCGATAGCAAAAGCCAGTCTATAGGAAGATAAGGTGTGAGGCGTGAGCCTCCTGAGAGTATCTTGCAATTGACGAATCACCTGCTCTGTCAGAGGGTGAATGGAACTACACAAAGTCCGTATTGATAAAATTCAATAGTAAAAAGGATTTTGAGGATTGGTATTATTCCGATGATTATCAAAAGATCCTTAAACACAGATTAAATGCATCCAAATGTGACACTATCCTTCTTGAGGGCTTGGAATAAGGATATTTTATGAATAAAAACAAGGTTATTATTTTCTATCTATTATTGATAGTTAATCATGTGGCGCATGTTTTTGAAGAAGTCTGGGGACGATTCAGGATACTGAATGAAGTCGGTCTTTGAATATATTTGACAATCAATTTGGTACCCTTCTGCATCCCTGTACTTTTATTTTATTTTGTTTTAAACGATAAACGATGGAGTTATTAACTCAGTATTGTATATGTGGGATTTATGTGACCAAAGAAGAATCAGAAATTACAGAGAATGTAAACAGAGAAAAAGCCTTGCCCTCCTCCCTCTTGCGGAGAATTATTTTCCGAAAAACAGATAAACAATAACTTATGCTAAAAGATAATAAAATAACCTGCTATAGCACGCACAATTAAGTAAATAAGTTGGTTGCGGTTTTTGCATGGTATCAGAACCTGGCAAAAATCTAACCAGAGACTGATTTCGACTGCGACCAAATACCTCGCCGGACTCCTGATCAAAATTTAAAAAATATCTTCAAGACTATAACGACTAAAATTGGCAACAAAACATAATAATGCCCCAATAATCAGTAACTTTATAAGTCAAATAGTAACCAACTAATAATATGATTATGAATACATCACTTTGGATTATTCAGGGAATACTCGCAGCAATGTTTACAATGGCTGGTCTAACGAAATCTACGCAATCAAAAGAAAAATTAGAGAAACAATTCCCCTGGGTGAGTGACTTCTCAATGAGCACCGTCAGGTTCATCGGACTCTCTGAGTTACTTGGTGCAATTGGACTCATAGTCCCATGGTTAACTGGAATTGTTCCCATTCTTACTCCTGTTTCTGCAATAGGATTTTGTGTAATAATGGTTTTAGCAACAAATATTGTTCATTTAAAAAAGAATGAATATAAAGGTATTGCAGTTAATATATTCATTTTTTTGCTGGCAGCTTTTGTCGCCTATGGAAGATTTTAATCAATTAAGAGGTATAATAAGAAGGGATAAACATGTTCCTGAAATGAAATTAACTTCAGAAAACTAATTGTAATTTTGAATTGACATAATTGAATATGTAAAATAAATTATAGAAAAGACATGGCAACACTGACACCGGAAATGAAAGATATGATTGCGACACAACAATGTTTTGTAGGAACAGTCAATGCAGACGGAACGCCTAACGTGGCACCCAAACGGTCAACCCGCGTATTATCTGACAATTCTCTTATTTTTACCGAAGGTACAGGTGGTGCAACTTACGCGAATATCAAAAGAGGATCAAAAGTCTCTATTTCTATTGTAAATCGCGATATTTTAGATGGATATCGATTTGTTGGAACTGCTTCTTTGCAGGAAAGTGGAGAATTATATGAACAGGCAGCCGCAATGTCTTTAAAATTAGGGATGCGTAAGCCCCTTGCTGTTGTAATAATTCAAATAATAGAAATTCATTCCCTTAAACCAGGCCCAACTGCCGGTAAAAAAATAGCCTGAGTTTTTTGTTGGGAATAAATGATCTTTATAAAGCTATTGTCGGATAATATATTGTCAGGGTTGCTTAACATCAAACTACTGTATTCACCAGGAATACGTGAACAAATCAAGTATAAGCAAGGAACCATTAACTATTCTTCTGATTAATAAAATGTCGACAATTCAATACACAGATTATGTTAAAAAACTATCTTAAATCGGCTATCAGATTTATAAAGCATAATAAAGTATTTGCCGGAATTAATTTAACGGGGCTTTCAATAGCTCTTGCAGCTTCATTTATAATGCTCCTTTTTGTAATTAATGAACTCAGCTACGACCGGTACCACAAAAACAGCAAAAGGGTTTACAGAGTACTTAACTATTACGTCGATTTCAAAAAGACAATGTCCGGGACTCCTTACGTTTTGGCCACGGCATTAAAAAATGAATTTCCGCAGATTGAAAAAGCCGTCAGAGTAAGATATATGCGTGGATTCAGACTGAAGTATAAGGAAGAAGTCTTTACTGTTAATGATGCTATTGCAACTGATTCCGATATATTTGACATTTTTACACTTCCATTGATCAGTGGTTCTTCTGATAAGGATCTGCTTGATGATCAGAATTCCATAGTTCTCTCACGTTCCCTGGCAGAAAAGGTTTTCCACGGACAGAATCCTCTTGGTCAAACAATTGTCGGAGTGGTAAATAACACTGATCAGGTATTAATGGTACGCGGTGTATTCGAAGATCTTCCTGAAAACTCAACTTTCAGGACCCAGTGTTTGCTTAACAGCAAGTGGACACTTGACCCCATTAATAAAACTTTCAAAATTACCAATGCTGATGTGAACTGGACCCAAAACTTCTGGATGACCTGGGTTCTTATTTCAAAAGATTGTAACGTTAAAACACTTGAAAATCAATTCAGAGCCTTTGAGGTTAAAAACATAAGCGAAAAGCCGCCTTTCCAGTATTCACTTCAGAATTTAGGGGATGTTTATCTTGGTTCAGCTGATGTGGCAAATGCAGGAATAACAGGTAACAGAAGTAATGTCAGGCTCTTTTCTGCCATAGCTTTCTTGATCGTACTTGTTGCTGCTATAAATTATATCATACTCTCAACGGCAGTATCAACCGGCAGACGACTGGAGATAGGTATAAGAAAAACTTTTGGGGCCATTAACAGGATCATAAAAAATCAACTGCTGAGCGAATCGGTATTACTGGCTCTGATAGTATTGCCCATTGCTCTCATTTTGATGAGGATTGCACTTCCTTATGCCGGAAAACTATTTCAGACCAAACTGAGTATTATCAGTTCAAATATCGTTGTTTATATCAGTGTTTATCTGGCGCTTACAATTATTATAGGAGTTGTATCTGGTTTCTATACTTCATCATATCTCTCACGACTTAAGGTTATGGATATTGTTAAAAGTACCTCTCATACAGGTAAAAGAAAACAGTTTTTCCGTTCTTTTCTTATTGTACTGCAACTTGTTATTTTCTGCTCATTTGTCTCAGGGACACTGATTATACGCTCGCAGTATAAGTATGCTCTCAATAAAGATTTAGGCCACTATAACAAAGATATACTCCTGATTGAGCTGGGACGCGATTTCAAGGGCTATTCTGCTTATATAAACAGCATAAAATCAAATCCGAATGTAATCATGGCCGGTGGGGTTATGGATGGCCTTCCGATGCAGGGATCAATGTCTTCTATGTATCCCCATTTCCAGGATAAAACATTAAAGGTTCAGGTGGAAGGGCTGGCTGTTGATTATGACTTTGTGCAAACCATGGGCATCAAAATACTCCAGGGCCGCGAATTCTCTAAGGATTTTGGCAGCGACCTTACACAATCGGCTATGCTCAATGAAACAGCAGTTAAACAGCTGGGGATAACCGATCCCCTTGGAAAGCAGATCGGTAATTTAACAATTATCGGAGTTGTAAAAGACTTCAACCTTCATTCAATCCATTCCGATATTCCACCTCTTATGATTAGTATGACTGACAAGTATATTGAGCAGGTTGCCGTTCATTATAAACCAGGGACCCTGTATAATATTCTTCCGTTGCTCGAAGCGGAATGGAAGAAAGCTTCTCCCGACAGACCATTCCGGTTCACAACAATGGAAGAGATAATCAGGAATATCTATTCTTCCGAAAGAAATCTAAGTACAATTGTTTCAATATTTGCTCTCTTTACCCTTCTTATTGCTGCATTCGGATTATTTGGACTTACCCTGTTCGTTGCACGCTCGAGAATAAAGGAAATAGGTATTAAGAAAGCATTCGGGAGTTCAGAACAATCAATTGTTTATTCATTCCTGAAAAACAATATGTACCTCGTAATCGCGGCTGCCCTGCTTTCCATTCCAGTAACATTCTATTTTATGACAAAGTGGTTAAATAATTTTGCTTTCAAGACTGCTATTAACTGGTGGGTATTTGCAATCTCATTTGCAGTAGCAGCAGCCGTGGTCCTTTGTACGGTATACGTTCATTCTTACAAAGCATCACGTATTAATCCGGTGGACGCTCTGAGGTATGAGTGATTTACATTGCCTCACGAAACCGAAGAAAATATTAAATTGAAGATAAATGAAGAAGGTAAAAATCTCCAGACGTAAATTTATTGGCTCAGCAGCAGTTGTAGCAATTGGATCTACAGCTTTTGGAATGAAAATTATTGATGATAGTAGCCAAAATGTAAAATCACGAAAAGATATCGTAAGTATTGTGCGTGTAAAAGATGGAAATATTGCTAAAGCAGTTGAAGAGGCAATTGACCTTTTAGGTGGTGTAAAAACAGTGACCAGTGGACAAAATCGCATTTTACTCAAACCTAATCTTGTTGCACCGGATAAAAAATACACAACCAATCTTGAAGTCGTTAAGACAATTGCCAGGCTATTTAAAAAATCCGGAAAAGAAGTAATGATCGGAGAAGGTTCTGCTGCTGCCGAATCGTTTAACTTATTTGGAGAAGAGTCATTTATAACAAAAAAGAAGGAAATTCTTGATGGAATGCAGCAATCTGTTTTTGATACCCTTGGATACACTGAAATGGCGAGATCATTAAACATACCTCTGATAAATCTCCATTCCGGGAATATCGTAGAAGTTCCTTTAACTGGCGGATTTGCTGCAAAATCAGTTAAAATCCATAAAACTCTTACTGAGGTCGACCTGGTATGTTCAGTACCAATGATGAAAACTCATGTTCTGGCAACTGTCACACTTGCCATGAAGAACCTGATCGGACTTTATCCGGGTACAGAGTATTATGCAATGAGGTCAAGGTTGCACGACAGAGCTCTTGAGAAAGGTTCTAAAGGAGTAGCATTTGAAATTATCGATATAAACCAGGCAGTTAAAACCGGACTTTCTGTTATTGATGCAACAACAGCCATGGAAGGAAATGGCCCGACAGCAGGTACATTAGTGGAAATGGGATTAATAATTGCCGGTACATGTCCGCTTGCAACGGATATGGTTGGAGCGACATTAATGGGTTTTGAAATAAATGAAATACCTGCTTTCACCCTGGCTCATCAGATAAAAATGGAACCCGGGAAAATCGACGATATAGAAATCAGAGGATTGACAATTGAACAAACTAAGCGTCAGTTTGTAAAGCCCCAGATCGTGCAGTGGTCCAATTTTGGACTTAAAGAATTATAAAGTTTAATTCATATTATATTGAAACTTAAAAGGATAGTTTGTTGCATTCATGGTTTCTATGTTTAGATAGAGTAACTGAAAAACAGAATTTCCGTCTTTTTGGAAATATTCTGCGCGAACAGGATAAAAACCTTTTTCCAGAGGAAGAACAAATGATTTCACACTTTCAGTAGCATGAACACCATCGTTATCAATAATCAATTTATTCCCGATGAATAGTCTAGCGCCATCATTTGAAACAATCGCGAAATAATAATAACCATCCTCGACAATTTCAAAATAACCTTCAAACAGACACGCATAATTAGTTTTACCAGGGAGTTTATTAATATTGAAAATACTATCAGCAATATCGGTTTTTAGAGGTGTAAGTTTTTTAAAATCAGGCAGTTTATCCCAACTGCCCTCGTAATATGAATACTTTAACCCGCCTTGCTTGATCTTTTTTGGTTTTGGAACTGAAGGCAATGCTTGCCCTAATTCAAAATTACCCCTGGTTAACTTATCATATTTTCCACTGGTAGAAAATGATTTCAATACTAATTGAGCCGGACCGGATAAAATAACCTTTGAATCCACCACCTTTTTGGAGGTAATATCCGGTTCACTACCGTCAATGGTATACCTGAGGTCAGAACTGCTTTCCACCCATATCGTAGTTGCTTTATCCTTTAATAAAATACCATTCATCGGATTTAAATTGAGTGAAGTATTTGAATACCCTGAATAGGAAAACTTTATTCCGTCGTACATTGCTTTTAATCTTACGCTATTATGAGTTTCATTTGGAAATATAGCCATTTTCCAATGCAAAGATGCCGGTGCTTTAAGCCGCAGAACAGAGTCCAAACGATTTATTCCCTGGCCTTTGTAAGTTGATTCGATACCGGCAATCCATAATATTTTGTTTGGTGGTAGATTTTCCAGCTTTTGGGCTGCCATTTTAATCAGATAATCATCGTTAAACCTGAAAGGAGGATCAGTTGCATAATACGATCCGAATAATTGAGGTTCAGTGAGTAAAGCATATAACACAAACAAACCACCATATGAGTGTCCATAAAGTGAATTGGTTCCATTAGCCGGGTAAGTCTTGTCAACATAAGGGATTAATTCATTTTTAAAGAAGGAAAGAAAATTCTCTGCTCCTCCGGATATTGCAGGCACTGGAACATGCACAGGTAAAAAATCCCTGTCACGCTGATTAGCTTTATTAATATATGCATTTGGAACAGCCACTATTATAGCAGGAGGAACAGAATTTTCGTTTTTTGCAAATTTGTATATATATGAAAACAGGTCCATTGCCCACTCTCCGTCTGTTAAATAAATAACTTCATATTTCTCTGCTGATCCGGGTTTATAGGTTTCAGGCAAGAGTACTTTAATTGTTCTTTGTTCTTTTAAGATACCGGAATAGATGGAATCACTTATAACAGTGTGATCCTGTGCATAGGCGACACAGAAGGTCTGCAAAATGAAAACCGGCACAAAGGCTAAAAGCAAGGGGAAAAGATTTCTTTTCATGATTTCAGGTTTATTGATTACAGAATTAACTGAAAGACATATTAAAATCTTAAATGTTGCCTTATAAATTAAGAGGGATGTTTATAAATATAGAAAATTATTGATTGACTTATAGTTAAACTTCAATAATTTTAAGAAAAAACCTGAAAGAGTCCTGAAAATCTATAAATCGGATTAACAGGAACACACTCCTGATCCGATTTCCCATAACCGGTCGGGTTAATGATGATCAGACTTAGTCTCACAAGCTCCTCACACAAAACGGTCATCGGTTCCGCCGGCATGTTGGGAGTTTTTATAAAAAATGTCTCGATTACTAAATATTTCTTAATTTGCATATATGCTATTAACAAAACTACATAATCCTGTTCAGGTGAGCGGGAAACCTTTTATGGCGCGACTGATGGGCATTCAGAAGGACACGTGCGGGGTAAAGTTGTAATAACTATTTAAAACAATATAGAAACCTGAGAATATGTTTAGTAAAAGCGAAAAAGTATTATCAAATGAGTCGGCTCAGCAGAAGCCGCTACGGCTTTGGCCGGGAGTTGTCATCGTAATACTTCAGTGGTTGGTAAGATTTGTTCTTCCCGCTGTTGTACCTGGTACTACTGCCATTGGCGTGTTTGGCGGCGTTATAGGCGGGTTAGCTATTATTGTCTGGTGGACATTCTTTAGCAGAGCTCACAGATTGGAACGCTGGGGTGCAATTGTTCTAATGATACTGGCACTTGTTGCAACATCGCAAATCCTTGACAAGTCGATTAAAACAGCTATGATGGGAATGATGTTTCCTTTTTTCTCCATCCCGGTGTTAAGTCTTGCTTTTGTTTTATGGACGGTAGCCAGCCGTAATTTCTCTAAAGTATCCCGGCGGGCAACTATGGTCGCTACGATCCTGCTCGCATCAGGACTTTGGGTCTTCCTTCGTACAAATGGAATGACCGGCGATGCTCATTTTGATTTCTCATGGCGGTGGGCAAAGACAGCCGAGGAGAGGCTTCTGGCCCAGGCGAACGATAAACTTATAAAGATACCTCTGGATTCGGCAGCAATGGCAACAGAAGCCGAATGGCCAGGCTTCAGAGGACCAAATCGTGACGGCATTATTCATGGAGTTAGGATCGGGACAGATTGGCTTAAATTTCCACCTGTTGAGATGTGGCGCCGATCCGTTGGACCAGGTTGCTCTTCCTTTGCAATCCATGGCGCATTACTCTTTACCCAGGAGCAGCGGGGTGAATACGAGATGGTTACCTGCTACAACCTGAGTACAGGAGATCCGGTATGGAGGCATGGCGATAAAGTCCGCTTCTGGGACGCGCATGCAGGCGCTGGTCCCCGTTCGACACCATCTCTTAGCAAAGGTCGTGTATACACATTAGGTGCTACAGGAGTTCTGAACGTGCTTGATGAACGTGACGGTACTGTAGTGTGGTCGCGTAATGCAGCCAATGATACTGATGTAAAGCTACCGGGTTGGGGCTATGCAAGTTCTCCTTTAGTAGTTGACAGTGTCGTAATAGTTGCAATAGCTGATAAACTCCTTGCGTATAACCTGGTTACCGGCAATCTGAGTTGGTCAGGTTCTGATAAAGGAGAAAGCTACAGCTCTCCACAATTAGTTACACTGGATGGTGTCAGACAGGTTTTATTTATGAATAATGAAGGTGCGACCAGCTATTCCCCGGCAGATGGCAAGATACTATGGAAGTTACCGTTGGTGGGTAGCCGCATAGTTCAGCCATCTCAAATTACTGATAGCGATATCCTGATTGATGCAGGCAATATGAAAGGGATGCAGCGTCTTACAATCAAAAACGAATCAGGCAAATGGAACATCAAAGAACGCTGGTCATCAATCGGATTTAAACCCTATTTTAATGACTATGTAATTCACAAAGGTCATGTTTTTGGCCTTGAAGGTCCGGGTATAGTGTGCATTGATGCAGAGAAAGGAAATCGCAAATGGAGAGGTGGACGCTTTGGAGGCCAACTTATCCTATTGGCCGATCAGGATCTATTGCTGGTACTGTCAGAGAAGGGTGAACTGGCGCTGGTCAAAGCTACTCCCGATAAATTCACGGAGCTCGCGCTGTTCCCGGCAATTAAGGGCAAAACCTGGAACCATCCTGTGTTGGTTGGCGATGTCCTGGTAGTTCGCAACTCACAGGAAATGGTAGCATTCCGGTTGTCCCCTGCACGTGACTAATTTATTAAATCCCAACAACCAATAAAGAGACACATCCGCCTTTTGACTCATTACTAAAAGACAGACTATGAATATTATTGAAATAATCAGAAAACGAAAATCATGCAGATCATTTAATCAGGCATTATTGAGTCCAGCTGAAAAGCAAGACCTGGAAAACTATATGAGGGATAATGGAAAGCTATTAAGTAATGAGATCATCAACCTCCGTATTGTTGAAAAAAATCCTGAAGACAAAAAAATGAAGCTTGACTATGGAATAATTCAGGGACACAACACTTATATACTGGGAAAGTCAAAATCTACTTTAGATTCAAGAGTAAATTACGGATACCTTATGGAAAAGGTGGTGTTAAAAGCCACCGGGATGAATATTTCAACATGCTGGATTGGTTACTTTGACGATACATATTTTAATGATATACCTCGAGAAAATGGTTTTGAAATACCCGGCATTGTGATAATAGGTTACTCTCAGGATAAACTGACAAACCTCGATAAATTTTTACGATTTAACGTTGGTGCTTCAAAAAGGCAGAGTTGGGAAAAATTGTTTTTCAATTATAAATCAAAAACACCAATCACTCCTGCCCTGATAAATAAATATTCTGATTCTCTGGAAATGGTGAGATTAGCTCCCTCTTCCGGAAATACTCAACCCTGGAGAATCTTCTTCGATGATACAACAAATGAATTTCACTTTTTTAAGAAACCCATAAACAAGAGGTACGAAGAAAAAGGATTACATGATATTGATATGGGGATTGCCTCAGCTCATTTCGAGTTAACCTCACTTTATAATGGATTATCCGGAACGTGGATTAATCATTTAAAAGTAAAAGAATTTGCTGGCTCATTTGATGATTTGCAGTATATTTTGACCTGGAAATGTCAGTAGGGTGCTTTTGATAGTTTTTCAAAAAATCGTGGGAGAAGTATTAAACAAGACACACAATATTTTTACATTGCAAATATTATTTGATAGATTTGATAAGCAATACTGCCTGCATAATATATTTTAAATAAATATTGCATTGACATTGTGATTATTACATCGTTAGTTTAAATGTGACTGACGTGGCGAAAGCATTACAGACAATTAACTATATATCCTTAAAATCATTAATCTATGAAAAATTCAATAATTCTTTTAATCCTGGTTTTTGGATCAAATCTTTATGCGCAAACAGATTCGATTGAGAAAGCAATTATATATGAGAAGTTGTTGGCCAAAAAGATAGAACAAGCTGAATTCTCAACAATCTGGACAAAATGGAACCAGACAATAAAAAAAATAAGTAAATATCCTGATTTACCCCTGGATCAAACCGGACAAGTTCATTATTCATTTCTTAAAGAATTTGCTGGTATTAATAAGGAAAAACTTTTCACCCGGATACTGGAATATCTATCAACAAATTATGGATTATTCCCCTCCTATCTATATTCAAACCTGGATGACGGAAAAATAATTCTCCGTAATTCTGTTAATCTCATAACCGGCGATAACTGTAATTATACGTCCGTTATTTCAATAAAAAATGAGAAAATGCTGATCGAATTTATCAATATTGGATATCAAACATTTAACAACGGTTATTATTCAGATGGAGCATGGATACCTGAGAAAACCAATAATTATGGAATTAATCAGGTTTATCCAATAATCTTAAAAAAGCCGTCAGAATGGAATTCCGATTTAACTTTGTTCAAAACTACGAATGAGTTTTTTAATTCTGAAATTGAAAATTTTTCGCATTATGTCATAAATTATGACAACTCTAATGTTTTTTAGCGGAGTCAGAGTATTTCCATTACTCACAGATCATATGTTACTAAGATTCTGGACTCTACTACATGAGGATGCCGGTAAATAACATAAATGTGCAGGATATGAAAAGCACTTTGGCGTTTATCATATTGTTTTTTTGTTTGAACCTGCAAGGTCAGGAACGTTACGCCAACATTGACGGACAAAAGTTTCGTATCAAAGAGTTTGGGGTTGGTAATATAACAGTAATATTTGAAAGTGGCATGTCGGATAGCCTTGCGGCCTGGGGATCGATTCCGGATACTGTAGCCTCATATCTAAAGAATGGTTCCAGTTTATACCCAACATGGTTTATATGAAGAACCTGAATATGTCTAAAGATTTACCCATAATTTTAGTTTCTGCATCAAAATCAAATTGGTATAAATATCATAAAAAAATAATAACCGGCTTTAAAAATGCAAAACTTATAGAGCTTGAAGGCGGGCATTACATACATCGGGACCATCCGGATTTAATACTTACATATATTAAAGACTTAACTTTTCAGACTCATTAGTAATTTACTCTTCGCCTTCGTCTCATCAGCTCGAAAAGTCAGTACCGTTCATGGTTCGCCGGACAAAAATATATACATGAAGATCCGCATTCAGAAGAAGAAGTCTGGATACCGGTAAAACCTAAAATTAACTCAGGCCTTTAAATATGGATAGCAGCACAGGTATTTTTTTAACAGTACAATAACCATGAAAAAATATTTAAGCAACGACTTTGATTTTGCCGGGTATGTAAATGTATCGGATGAATGTTCCATCTGGTCAGCTCCTTTCGGACTAAAATTACTTGATTACATTGACTATAAGTCAAATATATCAGCATTAGACATCGGATTTGGGACAGGATTCCCGTTGACGGAGATTGCCCTGAGACTTGGAGAAAGTTCAATGGTTTATGGGATTGATCCATGGACCGAAGCCATCGCAAGAGCAAATAAAAAAATTGAATTCTACCGCATTACAAATATTAAAATATTTGAGGGAGTCGCCGAATCAATACCTCTTAAAAACAACTCAGTAGATCTGATTGTAAGTAATAATGGTATAAATAATGTCAGCGATATTAATAAAGTAATATCCGAGTGCTCAAGAATAATAAAGGCTGGCGGACAATTCGTTCAGACGATGAACTTAGAGAAATCTATGTTTGAGTTTTATGGACAATTGGAGAGAGTATTGTCTGAGTTTCACATGAAGAGAGAGATTGAATTAATGCGAAAGCATATTTATGATAAACGTCGTCCTCTTGATGAAATGATTACAATGATTCAGGACCATGGATTTATTATCAAAGACCTGGAACATGATCAGTTTAATTATAAGTTTTCAGATGGCACGGCAATGTTAAATCATTATTTCATTCGTCTTGCATTCATGGATTCATGGATTAAAATCCTGCCCGAAAACAAACTGGAACAAATATTTGACACTATTGAAATGCGTTTAAATGAACAGGCAAAAATATTCGGTGGTATTAAACTCAGTATTCCATATGTATTGATTAATTCAATCAAAAAATAAAAATCATGTTAAATGCTTCACAAATCGACACTAATAAACATACTATGACTAAACAGCAAAAGGGAATATTAGAATTAAGGCAGGAACATGAAATACCTGAATCAATTGAGAAATGGGGTTGGAAATATCATCATCTGGGGATTCCAACGAAAACCAAGATGGCTGATGAAAGATATTTACCGCAATTCAGGTTT
>Ga0066793_10000387_pt1 | contig 16866 bp, 14 predicted proteins | sample PersoiDNA2013189_FD_83876 | JGI IMG/M metagenome (GOLD analysis project Ga0066793, IMG submission 83876) | Permafrost soil microbial communities from the Arctic, to analyse light accelerated degradation of dissolved organic matter (DOM) -... | ecosystem: Environmental > Terrestrial > Soil >... | reverse complement strand
TGCGCCACCGGGCGAGTCGAGCTTCACGAGCCCAGCAAGCAGCGCGAAGAAGGGCGCCGGGGTTCCCGGAGACCCAAACAGGTTGGGGCAGATCAGTCCCGTTCCTGCCGCAGAGTCCGAGCGCGCGCCCGCCAGCTCCGCAGCCACAGCGTCAGCGTCAGAAGCGCGATCAGCGCTCCGACCGAGTCGATGCCCACGTCCACCGGCGAGGGGTGACGGCCCGACGTGAACGACTGGTGGAACTCGTCTGTGGCGGCGTAGGCAGCTGTCAGCACCAAGCTCCACACCATGGCGCGACGGACCGTCGAGGACGCAAGAGCGCGCCAGACCAGCACGGCCAGAACGCCGAAGACGGCCATGTGGCCGGCCTTGCGCACCACGAAGTCCAGGTCGGCCGTCGGCGCGACGCGCAGATTCGGGGTGGCCGACAGCGCGAAGATGATGCCGGCCCAGATGAGGACGGGCAGCCACAGCAGGGCTATGCGACTTGCGGATTGGTTGGCGGTCAAATCGGATCGTCCACGGCCGGTCCTGGTCGATCGCGGATCGTCCGCTCGCCCACCAGGGTTGCCGGGTTACCCGTGTAGATCCCGTCCGACCGTGCGTCCTTGAGCAGCACGGAGCCCAAGGTGACAATGGCGTTAGCCCCCACGGTCACTCCGGGGCCGATCCGCGCAAATGCGCCAACCCAGGCTCCCTGCTCCACCGTGATTGACTTGACCATCAGGCCCATCCCCGGATCCGACCAGTCATGGTTGCCCGTGCACAGGTAGGCGCCTTGAGAAATGCACGCGTTCGACTCGATCCGAACGGACACGAAGTTGTCTATCCAGGCTCTCTCACCAATCCAGACGTTGTCCCCTACTTCCAGATGCCACGGGAACTTGACGTGGACGCTCGGCTTGATCAGGACGCCATGGCCGACTTTGGCGCCGAAACGCCGCAGGGTCCAACACTTGAGCGAGTAGGGAGTAAGGAACGGATTGAGCAGGATCAGCGCCTCGGCGATCAGCCAGAGCGCCCGAATTGGGTAAGGGCGGCCGGGGTGGTAGCCCCTCCGCGATGTCTTGGATAGATCAACGGTCACGCTTGAACTCGCCCTCCGGGCAGACTCGCAGATGCCTCAACGCCCTCGATTATCGCGGCCAGCGCCACACCAGCATGGGCTAGTATGGCATCGGCGATCACAGGCAGTTCGTGGGCACGACTAGCCCATCGAAGGTGGCCGCTCGGATACCACCAGTCGGCCATTGCGCGTCGATCACGTGAACTTATGGAGAGGGACACATTGCGCGCCGCCGTTATTGGGGCTGGGTATGTCGGTCTTGCGACCGCAGTCGTGCTCGCCGAACAGGGCAATCACGTAGAGCTCGTCGAACGAGATGCCAACAAGCTGGCGGCCCTTCTCAGTGGCCAGGCTCCGTTCCACGAGCCCGGCCTTTCCGAGGCCTATGCGGCGCAACACACCTCTGGCCAAATCGGGCCGCGAGCAGACTTGCCGCGAGCAGAGCTCGACATGGTCGTCGTTTGCGTGGGCACACCCATCGACGATACGGGCTACGCGGATGTCTCCTTCGTCGCTCGAGCGCTGGAGCAAACCGTACCGGCAGTCACTGCGGGTGCGGTGTGCGTCATCCGAAGCACTTTGCCCGTCGGATCGGCGGCTCGTCTCGCAAGCCGCTCCGGCATCCCACTTGATCGCATTTTCGTGGCACCGGAATTCCTGCGCCAGGGAAGCGCCCTGCAAGACATCCGCCGGCCAACTCGCGTCGTTATCGGAACCTTCACCGGAACCCCGGATCCAGCAGCACTGGCGGTGGTCAAGGCGGCGCTTGCCGTGCCCGAGACGCCACTCCTGATCATGAGGGCCGAAGAGGCCAGCCTGGTCAAGAACGCAGCGAACGTCTTCCTCGCCCTCAGACTTACATTCGCGAACGAGGTCGCCGGCCTCGCCGAGGATCTAGGTGTGGATGTTGGACCCGTTCTGGACGGTATAGGCCACGACCCCCGAATCGGTCATTCCTATATGCGGCCCAGCTACGGTTTCGGTGGCAGCTGTCTGCCAAAAGAGGTCCGCACGCTGTCAAGCGCAGGACTGGACCGCGGGCTGCCAATGTATCTGACCGGCGCCATCGCCGAGGCCAACGCCGATCATCAGCGCAGGTTCGCGCGATGTATTGCCGAAGCCGTCGGCGGTCTGGCCGGCAAACGAATCGCGCTTTTGGGACTGGCCTTCAAGGCAGACACGGACGATGTCCGGTCGTCGCCAGCGCTCAGGCTTGCCGCTCGCCTGCTGGACGAAGGTGCCGACCTGCGGGCTCACGATCCGGCTGCCGGCGATAACGCCCGACGGATCCTCCCCGACCTGGTGGTTGTGCCCACGGCCGAGGAGGCACTGAAGGGTGCAGATGCCGCCGTGATTGCCACGGAGTGGCTGGCGTATCGGGAGCTGGATTGGGAAGCACTGCGGCCAATCATGCGGCGACCCCTCATCATCGATGGGAGACGGCTTCTCCCCGAGACCGACCTACGGGCACTGGGCTATGTCGTAGAGCGTGTCGGCGACGGAGTGGATCATGACTGGGATTCGGTTTCGGACGACTGATCGCGCTCGGCAACGACGACCATCTTGTTGCCGAAACCAGCTGCGCGGCGGGTTCACGAGGCGCCAGGCCATCCGCCTCAGGCGGCTGAAGACCGCGCCCCGCAGACTCCCGCCCTGGCATCGGATTCGGCCGCGGCGCGCACGGTGGTCGCCGGCGAGGGACCGCCTCGCCTGCGCCAGCCAGGAGACATAATGCACGCCGCCATCCTCCGTCGCGTCCTGTTCCGGAATCGCCGTAAGATGCTCGCCGACAAGGTCGAGCGCTATCGCACACAGGACCGCGAAGGCATCGAGCGGCTGCAGGTCGCGCAGTTCAACGCGGTTTGGTCGTACTGCCTCAGCGACGTGCCGTTCTACCGCGTATGGGCCCGCGAGCACGACCTGCCGAATCGCATCGATCGGCCGACGGATCTCGCGGCCTTTCCAACGCTCACGAAGCGGGTGATCGTAGAGCGCTCCGACGAGATATTCCGGGGCGGCACAGTGAGACGATGGGTGACCACTGGCGGGAGTTCCGGAGAGCCAGCGCGTTACCCGTTCGGAACGACCGAAGCCGATCTCGCGTGGGCGAACATGTACCTCGGCCGAAGCTGGTGGGGTATTCGACCGTTCGACGACCACGTGATGCTCTGGGGTCATTCCCACCTCTTCGGGACCGGCCTGAAAGGGCGTATCGCACAGTCCAAGCGCAAAGGGGCCGACCGAGTCCTAAACATCAGGCGCTTCAACGCCTACGATATGACGGAGCAGGCACTCGAGAGCCACCTCCGGCGGCTTCGTGGCAGCAACGCGGTGTTCATAGTCGGCTACACCTCGGCAGTCTTCCGGCTCGCGCGCTACATCGAAGCGAACGGCTTGGCCCTGCAGATGAACCGGCTGCGTGGTGTCGTCCTCACCTCTGAGACAGTAAGCGACGCCGACATGGACACTGTGGAGCGGATTTTCCGCGCGCCGGCCATCATCGAATATGGCGCAGCCGAGACGGGGGTCATCGCCTACTCGCGCGCCAAGGCCCGTCCGCTCCAAGTCTTCTGGGATTCTTTCATCTGCCTGGCCGACGCGGGCGGCGTCCTGCGGCTCACAACTATCACCCCTAGGCTCTTCCCGCTGGTCAACTACGAGATCGGCGACGTGGTTGGAGGGGCCAATCCCGACGACCGCAGCGTCCTAACGTTCGACTCAGTCCTTGGGCGGAGGCAGGACGTCATCAAGGTGGCGGCAGTCGACGGCCGGGAGTTGGAGCTGTCTGCGATCCTGCCGGTGCATATACTCAAAGGCTATGCTGGGGTCAGGAGCGTCGCATTCGAGCAGCACGACGCATCGGTGTCGGTATTCGTCGAGACCGACGGGGCGCTCGACACCGACGACATCGCTGGCTACTTCGTCCGCGAGATCCGCAAGGATCATCCCAACTTCGATCCGCACTCGGTGACGTTTCTACAGATCACTGAGCAGCAGAAGACACCGGCTGGCAAACACCGACTCCTTCGTGTGCCTGCCAGCAAGGAGCCACGCTAGGCGTTTGTCGGGTCCCGGATCTCGTGTGGAGCTCTGACTGCGCAGGCTCCCGGGACGATCTCCTGGGGAGTGCAGCGCGGAACAGCAGGCGACGAGGCCGGCGATTCCTTGACGATCCGTTGACAGACATGAACGCTCGACTTGATGAGAACCATGTGGCCGACGCGTACGCTAAAGGAGCGGCGAACCCCGCCCCTTCAGCCAATACGGTGCCACGACGGGATTGAGAACATGAGGGCGTCGATGACGAGCTAAAGCGCGATACGGGTGGACCTCCCAGTGTTATCCACGGCGCGAGGTTTGCCCAAGTCGACTGATATCATTGCCGTTCTGCTTGGGGCCGGCAGATGCCAGCGTACATCTCCTCCAGGAGCGCGGCAACGTGCTCCCATGAGAAGTGCTCTCGTGCGGCAGCTGCTCCATTGGCGCCTCGTTCGTGCGCCATGCGCGGGTCGCGGAGGTAAGGGAGCAGACCGGCTGCTACTTCTGCAGGATCCCTGCCAATCACACTCCCAGCGTCGCAGCCGGACACAATGGCGTGCACGGCCACCCGATTGCTGATGGCGACCGGAATGCCAGCTGCCATCGCCTCCACAACCACGTTTCCGAAATTCTCGTCGTCTGAAGGCAATCCAAAGACCCGCGCATGCTGCAGCAGAGCAACCTTTGCGCGACCGTAGACAGGACCCGGGAAAGCGACGGCATCGGCGATGCCCAATTGCCGAGCCAGGGACTTCAGCCCATCTTCAAGACCGCTATCGTCGGGACCGGCAATGGCTAAGCGGGCATCGGGAACCGTCTCTCGGATGATCGCCAGGGCGGAGATAAGACGCGGCAGACCCTTCTTTTCGACGAGTCTCCCGATGCTAACAATGAGCGGCCCGTCACCCGCGCGTATCATTTCCGGCAACAGGTCCGCTCCTGCAGGAGCCTGGTACTCTGCGACATCGAGTCCGTTGGGTATGACGACGCCCGGAATGCCAAAGCCGCACTCTTCAACTTGAGCCTGCTCCGCCTGCGAGTTGTACTGCAACAGGGACGCGCTCCGTACGTTGGCGTTCTCCACCAAACGATGATAAATAGCCTTTCGGAGACGGTGCTGGCGACGCTGATACGAATTCAATGCCCCGTGCGGGCTCAGAACGAATGGGACGCCATGCCGCACGCAGGCTTTCCGACTGGCGAACGTGTGATACCGGAAGAGGCAATGGGCATGGAGGACATCGGCATTCCCGAGGTGTTCCTCTAGGGCGGCGGCCATGCTGCGAGACGTCAGATACCAGCGCGGCCAACTCCGGGGGCAGGCCAGAGTCGTGTACCCGGTCTCGTCCCGCGACGGAATCTGGTCCGGTCGAAGCTCGCCGGCACCATCCACGTTAGTCGTGATCAGCACAACGTCGTGCCCACGTGAAGCCAAGGCTCGCGCCATTTGCGGCACCAGCAGTGCCGGACCGCCGTAGCGAGGAGCTATCCAACCGATGGTTTGGATGATCTTCACACATATCCCCTGATGCTAGTTGGCAAGTTTCCTGTTAAGCCCCAACGCCGCCCGAGCAAGTACGTCAGCCGTCGCTTCGATCACCGACCGAGCTGCGTGGATGGACATCGCGGGTTCTCGCAACGATATCCTCGTAGGCTACGAGGTAAGCTTCCATGGTCCTCCGCCACGTCAGTCCCTGCACCCGCGCCCGTCCGCGCTGTACAAGCGTCTCGCGCAGAGCTGGTGTCGTCACGATCATCTCCACCGCAGACGCTAGGGCTCGGACGTCGTCGGCCGGCTCGGCCAACCCGGCATCGCCCAGAAGGTCGACCACTGAGCGACATTCCGACGCGACAACTGAAGGCGTACCGCACGCGAGCGCCTCGAGTGGCGGCCAGCCGAACCCCTCCCACCGCGAAGGGAAAAGCAGCACGTCCGCGGCGGCATACAGGCTCGCCAGCTCCTGGTCGGAGACGCGACCAAACTCCCGCACAGAGCTCAGCACACCCATCTCCGTCGCTTGGGCGACCTGGTCGGCGTTGAGCAGCTTTCCAGCTCGGACGAATACCGGATCGAGGCCTCTGGATTGAAGTTCCCGGATGACTTGAAGCGTGCCGAGAATGTTCTTGTAGGGAGGACCCGAAGACACGTGGAGAACGAGTGCCCGGCGGCCAGTTGGGTCGATGGCCCTGCGCACTTCCGAACGGGATTCGTCGCTCAATGGCGCGAACGACGCGCTTATCCCAGAAGGGATCACCCGGATGCGGGTCGGGTCGATGTGAAGCAGTTCCGTTACATCGCTCGCGGTCGCTTCGCTGACGCAGGCAACGAGCGCCGCTCGCCGCAAGAACGACGTCGCCCAGCGAAACCGGCGCACTGCGATCGGGCTTCCGCGCCACCCGATGTCTTTGGACTCCGCGTGCAGCAACATAAGATCGTGACACGTGACGATCGTTCGTTCGCCGGGTATCACGCCGAGAAGCTGGCCATGCGCGTGATCGGTGATGTGGAATACGTCCGCTGACTGGTGCCGTGCGTGCCTCGGGTACCGAATGCAGTACGTCGCCCATTGGTCCAACTTGCTTGTCAGCCGATGCGCGCGCAGACGGGAAGCATGAACCGTGGTCTCTCGCACGACCACTCGACGGTCGGTTCGGAGCGCTGCGTACAGTTCGTCCGCGAATCGCTCCATCGACCGCATTCTGTACTCGGGGATGTTTCGAAGCAATAGCACCGATATGGGTTGATCGACCGGCGAGCCCTTGGGCAGGGTCGCACCACGATCTCTCTCTGGGCTCAACCTATATCCTCAGGGATATGGCGAACATCGGCGACCGGCCATGCCGATCATTAGGTCCGAGCTCGCACCGCCAGCTGATGGATCGGTGACCAGTTCCCGTCGCGCGAGGAAGCAAAACAGACTCGTCCGTGGCAGTACTTGAGAGGTGCCCGCCTTCTTCTACGGATACGGAAGGAGAGGGCTCCGTGGGGCAGAGACTCAGCGCAATCACCTCGCGACTCTTCCGCGACCATGGCCGCCCACAGTCGTGTAACCCGAAGATGCACGCTCTCCGGAAGGCGAGCCCACACTCCGCATCAGCGCGAAGGCCACTACCAGCACAGCCAGCGCCTGAGTCACCTCCCACACTGCACCTGAGATCCAACTGTCCGACTGGAGGAGGATCGGCAATAGCATCGGATACACGAGCACCGCGAAGGTCGTTCCCTCTCGCGCTCCGAGCCCATACCCACAAAACGCCCGGAGTAGTACGCCAAGCAGGCCCATGCCGATCGGCACCATGAACAGGGGCACGTTCAGCATTAGGTCACCTACCCAGGTTGGAGCGATCGAGACGCCAGCGCTTTCCGGCAGACCCAGATACTGAACCCCGAAGTCCACTCCGCGTGTTGGAAACGGCTTGTCCGACCAAAGGATGCGCGGAATAAGCGCGGCAGGAACGGCGAGGACATACGAAGTGCCATAGGACAGGTCGGACGGCGGCCCCACGCGAAGAACCTGCGCCACTGAATACAGGCCCTGGTAGCGGACAGCCACATTGAGCGCGCCTCGCCAGACTAGTTGGACCGGCCCCTGATCGACCGACTCGTCAATGGCCAGTTGCACCCTAGCCCCGGTGTCAGACGCGTACACAGTTGAAGGTATGATGTACCCGGGGTTCCGATACGTATCGGTCACACCGATGATGAGCAGTACCGCCGGGATGACCAGCAGATGACGGAGTCTTAGGTGGTACCGCCCGGTCAGGTAGGCCATCGCCGCCATTTCGACCGGAGGCGTAAACATCAAAGTCCGGGAGCCGGTAACCAATCCGGCCACGAGCTCTGCGGAAACAAGGCCAACCGCTAGTGTCACGCCTGCCGCGTCCGCACGCCGGAAGAATACGCCGAAGAGCGCGAGGGTGGAGGCTACGGTTGTTAGGAAAGACAGCCATACGAGGAGGGTCGACAGCGCATTAATCGACTCGAACCCGGAGGATGGGTCGACAACCCCGTTCTGTGCCATGGCCGCGATCCGCGCCGACCAACCCACAACGGCGAACACGACAGCCGCTAGGCGTATAGACCCCGTATCGACCCGCGCAAGGGATGGGTTCGGGAGTCTTGTCGAGATCGCCTCGCCGATTCGGAGACGGTATCCGACGAAGAGAGCGCCCCACGAGATGACTGCGAGCGTCAGGGCGCTCAGCGAGACCTGATCGAACTTGAATTGCAGCGGGTCTGTCGCCATGCCGCCAGCTGCGTTGACGGGAACGAAACCAGTGAGACTGAGTAGTGTCTCAACGCCGAATCCCAGCAGGAACGGCAGACTCACTACGAACAGCACGTCACCGAAGTCTCTGTGATCGCGACCCGGCGGGAACAACGCCATTGCGAATACCAGGGCTGTCGAGACCACGACGAGCGCTAGGGCCTCGCCAACGGAATCGGGGCGGAGAAGCAGCAGGATGACCGCAACGATCATCGTGACGATCGCGTACATCACCTGTGCCATCGCCCTCGCCGACACGCCACCCGCAGCTGACCCGCGCATCGCCCCAATGGGCGGATGTGACCTAGTAACCACGGTCTCCCCCTCGATAGGTTGCCGCGCGGGCAGCGCCCACGGAGAGCGCGACGTCCCTCACCACGGCAGCCGCGAATAGGCCTAGGTCCAGCGTGCTGATCAGCAGGAGATCGCGGACCAACGCGCGAGGCAGGCGAGCACCAGACCGCACGAGACTCACCGCGCCACGGCGTCCACGACCAGGAAGGGGTCCTGATTCATAGCGGTGCCACAAGTCCTTCCACGAGTACTCGCGATCGTGACACACGACCACCGGAATGAAGACCGAGAAATGGCCTGCCGCTCCAGCGCGGAGTGCGAGGTCGCGATCCTCTGATACGGCCGTCCCTTCAACGAAGCCGCCGAGGGCCCGCAGAGATGCGGCCCGCCAAGCTAGGTTGTTCGTCCCCCACGCGGGCGACACATCGGCGCGCGCCACGCTCTCGTTGCGGAACGGATCGACGCTCATGCGCTGGTAGCCACGGATCGCGTTCCGGCGCTCCAGGCGCGCGGGCGCCAACCGCAGATGCTTCGGATCGGGCATCAGCGGACCCCCGACGGCGGATGCCGAAGGATACCGTCGGAAGGCGTCCACGAGAGAGGAGAGCCAATCACTGGACACGAGACAGTCGTCGTCAGTGAATGCAATGAATTCGCCTACAGCCTCCGCTAGGCCTGTGTTCCTGGCCCCTCCCGGTCCACCATGTGCATCTCGTCTCACCAGTCGGACGCGACTTGGCAGCCATTCGTAAGTCTCATTCGAGGCGTCGTCGGCGATGATCACTTCATAGAGGCCTGAGTCGAGGGTCTGATTCAAGAGCGTCTCGATGGTTCGCTGTAGCCGAACTCGACGGCCGATCGTTGGGACAACGACTGAGACGAGCACCCCCGAATCGGGCGGATATGTCACGGTAGCGCACCGGGATCAGATGTGCCGTGCGTTGGCGCAGGGTAGAAAGACAGGTGCTCGCTAACGTATCGCTCCCAAGTGAAGCCGACTGCAATGCGACGGGCAGCGACACGTAGCTCTTGCATGTCTCCGGTGCTGCGGACATTCGTTATTGCCCTCGCAATCTCGTCAGGGTTCCGGACTGGGACGATAGTCACCGCCGGGGAAGCAGGGAAATCACACGCACCGGATTCACGAGTCGCGATTATCGGGACGCCCGACGCGAGCGCCTCGAGGAGAACGCGCGCATGGCCCTCCTGAAGACTCGGAAAGACGAAGGCGGTGGCCGTCGAGAGGAGCCGTCCCAGGTCGCGAACTCGTCCGGGGAACTCCACGCTGTCCGTTCGGTACCGCTGCTTGAGCCATCGAGGTGCTGAGGAGACCGCTACGAAACGTCCAGGTTGCCCGGCGCGCATCCATCCTTCAAGCGCATCAGGCAGACCTTTCTGAATGGCGTCGCCGCCAACGTAGACAAGGGTGAATTCGGACTGACGCTCCAGGGCCTGGAGCGAGACCGGGGCGAACCTGTCCAGATCAACGCCGAAGACGTTGACAGCGATCCGTTTGGCCGCGACCCCGTGTTGCACGAAAGTCTCGGCCGCCTGTGCCGACGGCACGACAATGAGGTCGGCCTGTTCATACTCTTGCAGCTCGCGCTCGATAGTGCACGAGGCCGGGAGACTCCCGCGGATGCCCCATCTCGCGTACTCGTCAACCAGCACACCCCTCTGGTGAAGCATGTGCGTGGATCCGCGGTTCAGAACGAGGTAGGCGCCCCGTTCTCGTCCACGCTGCATCGTCTTCAGTGAGGACGAGGACCAGCAGTCGAGGACGTCGCAATCTCCAAGACGTCTCGCCGCTAACGAGTCGAAAAGATCGGCGCGAAGAGCGGCAATCTGTGCCCTGACCGGGGGCCGCGAATACCGAACCGCCGCGGTGAGGGCGACGACCTGCGGACGGAGGGACTCGACCACGGAAGGAGGCACGCGGTCGGTGGCAAGATGAGCGGGCCTCACATCGGTGATGAGCCGGACCGACGGCGCAAGGGCCGCCGCACAGTGAAGCGTGGGAAGACGGCCGAGGACGCTTAGGACCACCGACGACCGACCCGACCCTGTTCTACTTGGCACGTGAGCAGCCTCCGACATCATTGACTAGCTCAGCCCGGGTCGCAGGCATCCCACGAGATGCCACGGGAGCCGCGGCCACAAAGCCTGCGAAGCCGGTGCGAAGGCACCACCCACTTGTGGTACGTAGTCGCCGCGCTAGCACGGTCGACGACCCACCAGTGGGGCGGCCCGCCGACTGATGACGACCAGCACACTGACGCGGGCCTTCGGCCCGATGACGTTCATGTCGCAGATCTCGCCAGGACTGCCGATCGAACCGCCCCGCGAACATCGAGCAACGCGCGAAGGAACGCCCGTGGGCCGTCTTGAACGACGCGCAGCGACGCGGGGAACACGTACGCGACCATCGCGATGTCGATCGCGAGGAGGGCCGTCGCCGCCCCCGGAAGCCCGAACGCAGAGCTCAAAGGCACGGCCGCCGACAACGCTGCGATGGTGCCCGCAAGGTAGACGACGGCGAGCCGCCTGACCCGGTTCGTCGCGGCAAGCACCGACGATAGCGTCGACCACATCGAGTTCGCGACAATCACGACTAGGAGGATGAGCAGCAATGGGACTGGTGGATCAACCAACCCGTGCGTCCACCATCGGACTAGGGCTACTCCAAACAAGGTGAGTAGGAGTACGAGCGACAGCGAGGCTGCGAGGGCAAGCTGAACGGAGCGCCGCAGGATTGTGCGTGCCTCCTTCAGACGGCCACTTCCAACGCATCGAGACAGCTCCGGCCAGATAGCCATATTGATCGAGCCAATCGCTTGCAAAGCGACACGCGTTATGGTGCGAGTGGTTGAGAAGACCACGACGGCAGGAGCGCCCAGCACGGTCCCAACTACGATCGTGAACCCCTGCAAGGACAGCGCATTGCCGATTGGGAGGCCCATGAACGCGAGTCCGGGGACGAGCAGTTCCCGAAATGTCCGAAGGTGCGGGACCTCCGGTCGGAACGTGGACCACGGTACAGCCCAACGAAGGACGACCCAGGACACCCCGAACCCGACCGCAGAGCCCGCGAGGAACGAGATGGCAGCGACTTCCGGCCGAGCCCCGAGGAGGACGGCGCCCATGAGAGAACCAAATTCGAAGAGCCGGCCAACTTGGCGCATGGTGGCGCCGAGTGGATAACGTGCACCGGCCCGGAACCACGCGTCGAGCACCCCGTATTGATTACCAATTGCGGCCTGCACGAAGAACGCGACGAGAACCATCCGGGCTCCCGTCGCGGGGATCGCAGCTGCGTTCCCGAACGCGCCGCCAAAGATGAGCGCGATCGCGACTGAGGCAAGGCTCGCAAATACGGTTGTAACAGTAACGATGGACCACAGGCGCCGACCCAGCGTGACCGCGTCCGTGACCTTGCCCTGGGCTACGAGCATGACCATCGAATTGCCGGCGACGGAGGAGAAGCTTAGGTCGCTCATCGCCAAGTATGTCGGGATTGCGGTCAGGACAAGCCACTCCCCGTACGTGGGAACGCCCCACGCTGCCAAGAACACGGGTACGCTCACGAGTTGGATTATGATAGTAACGCCCATGCCCCCGACGTTCGCAGCGAGGCCACGCGCGATCCGTCCGGCCGCACCGCTGGGGCCAATACCTCTGGCGTCCGGTCCTCGGCCGGGATCAGCGACGTTCTCCGTCACGAACCGACGCCACGTTTCGGCTCGCACCGATCTGCGAGAGACGAGCGATACTGGCCAGCGATGCCCGCGGTGAGGGCTCCTTTCACTGGCCAGAAGCCGATGCTGCAGTGTTCGGACCGCGTGTGGTAGCCGGCTTCCATACGAGAGGTCCCCGTACTGGAGATGCAGGCGCGTCTCGCCAAGATGGGCGTCAGGTATAGGTGGTCGATCCGCCCGGTGTTGAACGAGCTGGAGCGGTGGATCAGCCCGTGGACCTCGTATCCCTTGTCGAGGAGGAGCTCGGCGAGGTAGGACCCGTCCTGGCCGGCGATGCCAGTGATCAGCGCCGTCTTCACGCCGCAGCCTCGACTCGTCTGCCGCTTCTCAGCAATCGGCCCACCAACTCCTCGGCACGGGCGAGCGCAGCTTCCTCCGAGAACCTCTCCCCGGCGGCCAATCCCTTGGAGCCGAGCGCGTCGGCCAGGGTGGGATCGCCGCGGAGTGTGGCAAGTGCGCCCAGAAGGGCGTCAGGGTCACCCGCGCGAACGAGGAGTCCTGCTCCAATGCCGTCAACTTCGGCCCATGTCGCTCCGCCCTCGCGGACGGCCGCGACGATGGGTCGCCCAGCCGCGCAATATGCCGTGAGCTTGCTCGGAAGGGACATGTCCAAAGACGTTTCTCTCTCACTTAGAAGGAGTACGTCGGCAGCCAGCAAAGCCCTCGCGTAGTCATCTTCGGACTGCGTAGGCAGGAACTCGATATTGGGCAGTCCAGACGAAGCCGACTCAAGAACCGCGCGCTGGCTACCTGCCCCGAGAAGAACGAAACGAACGTGCGGTGCGGTGAGAATCGCCACTCGCGCTGCTGCGAGCACCTGCTCGAGACCCTGCTTTAGGCCCATGTTCCCCGCATGGAGGACCACTTGCTCGTCTCCCCACCCCAGCCTCTGGCGAGCCTCAGCCCGGTCACTCTTGGACCCGGGGTGCAGGGTCCAATTGGGCAGGTGAACGAGCCGCGCGTCGGGTATGCCCAATGATCGCAGGTAAGGGAAGAACGACATCGAGACTGGGGCGACGAGGCACGCGCGACGAAGAGACCAGGCCTCCGCCTGACTGATGACACCTGCGACGCGTGAACCGGCGGGAACCCCGCTCTGATCGGCAGCTTTCCCCATCAGGTCCTGGACGATGACTGCATACCCCACCCGATACCGAGCTGCGAGCACGCGGGCCAGCACGCCTCCGTTGAGGCTGGGGATGACCCCGATAACCGCGTCGGGGCGCCGCAGCCTGGTTGCGAAGCCGTGTGCGAGAAACGTGGATTCATAGAGTGCCCTCCCGGCGACTGTCTGCCGACCGGGAACGAAGTGGCGCTTCCTGATGATCGTGACGCCGCGGACGACTTCGCGGCAGGAGAGGCCTGACCCGTACGCCGGCGAGACTCGCCACTCTGGATAGTGCGGATAGCCGGTGAGGACCGTAACGTCGTGTCCGGTCCTGGAGAGATGCTCCGCGATGCGGGTGGTGTACGGAGCGGTTCCTGACGGTTCGGGCCAATAGTTGATCGCGACGAAGAGAACTCTAGCCATCAGTACTCAGTGCGCCCCTCGCATGGTCAGAAGCGCGATCGGCGTACGGACTACGATCCACGTGTCCAGAAGGGGGGAACGCCGCTGCACATATGAGAGGTCGAGCTGAACCCGCTGCTCGTAGCTGGTGTTACTACGGCCCGACACCTGCCAGAGGCCTGTAAGGCCCGGACGCACGGAGACGACATCGGATGCGGCAGGCCCGTACTTGGTACGCAGTTCCTCCGCCGGCACGGGACGAGGCCCTACCAGGCTCATGTCACCGCGGATGACGTTCAGGAGTTGCGGCAACTCGTCCAGGCTGAGCTTTCGCAGGATGGATCCGACGCGAGTCACCCGGAAGTCCTGCTGGAGCTTGAAGCATGTCACGAACCTGGCCGCGAGGTCCGGGTCCATTTCAAGCACCCGCTCGGCGTCCTTGACCATCGTGCGGAACTTCAGACACGTAAACGGCCTGCCGTACATGCCAATTCTTGTCTGGCGGAAGAGGATGGGGCCGCGGGACGAGAACCGCACCGTCAGGGCTACCACGAGGAGTACCGGGACCGCCACGAGCAGCGCGACAAGCGCCAGATGCACGTCCAGCGTGCGCTTACAGAGCCCATAGATAGGTCGTGGCGCAAGCACCGACTGTCCGGCAATCCCGCCCGTTTCCGAAGCAAGCCACGCGAGATGATGGCCGACTTGACTGTCTGCTACCCCGATGTTCGTGACGGTGGTGGTCAACTTTCCCCTCTTCCGTAGTCCTACCAGTCTGCCGTTTCCTGGATGTTGACTGTCTACCGCGTACGCTGGTCTGCCTTCGCCGCCTTGGGCTGCTGCGCTACCCCGTCGCCGTCGCTCCCGTAGTAGGCGCTGTAGTAGCTGGAATACCCGTAGTAGTACTGGTCGTATGCGCGTTGCTTGAGCCTGTTCATCGTCACGCCCAGGATCTTGCCGTCGCTCCGAGCAAGGGCCTCCCGACCCTGGCGGACGGCCCCGCGGCGGGTTCGCCTGGCGTGGATCACCAGGATCGTCCCGTCGACGACCGCCGCCAGCAGAGCCGGGTCCGTGACGGCCTGGAGCGGCGGCGAATCGAGGATGACCAGGTCCGCCTCGTCCTTGAGGCGCTCCAGGATCCCGCGCCAGCGCTGCGAGCCGAGCAACTCGGCCGGGTTGGGCGGCAAGGGACCGCTGGTGATGATCTTGAGGTTGCCCAGCTCCGTCTCCTGCGCCACCGATCGCACCGTGGCGGCATCGTCCCGGAAGAGAGTAGTCAGGCCAGTCTGATTCGGCAGTCGAAAGACGCTGTGCACACCAGGCTTGCGCAGGTCCGCGTCAACCAGCAGGACCCGGGAGCCGCCCTGGGCGAAGACAATAGCCAGGTTGGCGGAGGTTGTCGTCTTGCCCTCCTGGGGCAGGGAGCTGGTCACCAGCAACGTCCGCAGCGGCGTGTCCACGGATGCGAACTCTATGTTGGTGCGGAGGACCCGATACGACTCGGCCGCGGGGGAGCGCGGGTTCAGGAGCGCCTCCAGGCGATAGAGCTCTGGGCGCTTGGGGTCCCCCTTCATGACCGGCACGACGCCCAGGGTCGGCAGCCCGGTGACCTCCTGGACCTCCTCCGACGACGTGATCGAATCGTCCAGGTACTCGACCAGGAAAGCGATCCCTACTGCGGCCATCAACCCAAGGACGGCCGCCAGGATCATGTTGAGAAGCGTCTTGGGCGACGAAGGCCCGGTCGGGGCCACGGCCGGTTCCACGACCGTCAGCAGGTTGGAAGAGTTGGCGTCCAGGTTCGGGAGGAGGGCGGCGTAGGTTGCCCGCAGGGAGACCAGACGGGTCTCCAGCGTCTGCAGCTCCTGATCCTGGGCGGCGGTCCGATACGAATTGGCGGTCAGCTGATCGATCTGGCTCTGCGTCTGCGTGATCTCGGCCTGGGTGGAGTCAAGGTTCGCCTGGATCGCCTTCTGCAGATCCGCCTGCTTGCCCTGGATGGCTGGCGACACGGCAATCAACTCATCCGCGAACGCATTCGCAATCTCGGCTGCCTTAGCCGGATCAGTGTCCGAGGCCGTGATGTAGATCAGGGCGCTGTTGGCGGGCGCATTTGCCTTGACTTCGGACAATAGCTGGTCCGCGGACAAGTGCAGACTGAGGCGGTCGATCACGCGCTGGGCCAGGGGTCTGGTTGTGGCCACCGCCGCATAAGTCTGAGAGAGGCGCTGTGCGGCAAGGAGCTGGTTGTAGTCGGGGTTTGCGGCCGTCAGCGACTGGCCGACGATCAGCGTGTTTTGGGCCTGGTAGATCTTGGGCATCGCGCCGCTGACGAGGAAAGCGGCGCTGCCGGCCAGCAGCAGGCTGACAACGAAGAGCCACAGCCAGGCTCGTAGTATCGCCAGCTGATGTCGGAGATCCATAGGTACCGGTCCACCCTCGTACGTTTGCGGTAGGGATGATACACGCGTGTAAGGGCCGCGGAGAGCCATTTTCGTACGTTCCAGCATCGATTGGTGACCGCAATCACCAGTGTTGAGGAGCCACTGGACCTAGGGCAGGCTGTAACGGACCCACAGCTGGACGTCCGTGGCGGAGGTCGTGTGCAGCGTCACGGTGCGGCCGTTCACGACCATCCCGGGACTCGTCTCCAGCACCTTCGCTCCCGCCGGCACGGTCACCGTGACCGAGAGGGGCTCGGCCGTTCGCCCGGCCTCCTTCTGGACGGTCAGTCGGTAGAGGCCAGCCTTGTTGTCGATTTCGACCGGCTGAGGCGAAACCCACGAAACCGTGACCGAGGTCAGGCCGGGAGGCTCGAGAAGGAAGAGCCCGAAGGCTGTCCGCCCGGCCTCAGATGAAATCTCCTCCACCCCGGTGAGCTGGACGAGACGACCGCCCGAGACGGACCGCAGTCTGGATCCATCGGGCGTCAGC
>Ga0066793_10000386_pt1 | contig 16879 bp, 16 predicted proteins | sample PersoiDNA2013189_FD_83876 | JGI IMG/M metagenome (GOLD analysis project Ga0066793, IMG submission 83876) | Permafrost soil microbial communities from the Arctic, to analyse light accelerated degradation of dissolved organic matter (DOM) -... | ecosystem: Environmental > Terrestrial > Soil >... | reverse complement strand
CGGGCGGTCTACCTGACGCCGTTCTACTACGGCGAGATCGGCGTCGCGAATCGCTTGCGGCGGCTGGCCGCCGCCAACGAGGACGGGCTCCAGGTCTTCCAGAACTTCGATTGGCCCGCGGCCTTCGCCGCGCTGCAGGCAAACACGAAGTTCGCGCTCACGGCTCAGCAGCAGGAGGCCGTTCAAGCGGCCCTCACCCACCGGGTGGCCGTTCTGACCGGGGGGCCAGGGACGGGCAAGACGACTACCGTGCGTAGCGTCATCCGCCTCGTAGAAGCGGCGGGCAAGCGCGCTCTGTTGGCATCACCCACCGGGCGGGCCGCTAAGCGTCTCGCCGAGGCCAGTGGACGCCAGGCCAAGACCGTGCACCGCCTTCTGGAATATAAGCCCGGTGAGGGCGTCAGCTTTCAGCGCAACGAGGAAAATCCGCTCGAGACCGACATCCTCATCGTCGACGAGGCCTCGATGCTCGATCTGCTGCTAACAAATAACCTGCTCAAAGCAATCCCCGCCGGCGCACATCTTTTGTTGGTCGGTGATGTCGATCAACTGCCCAGCGTGGGCGCGGGGAATGTGCTGCGGGATGTTATCGAGGCAATCGAGGGAGAACAGGGCGACGGCAGCACGACGGGTATGCGCGGCGCGGCGGTGGTCCGGCTGAACACGATTTTCCGCCAACCCGAGGGCAGCTACATCATCAGCAACGCTCATCGCATCAATCACGGGCAGATGCCGGTGATCGACAATCAGAAATCCCAGGATTTCTTCCTCTTCAAGGAGGAAGACCCGGAGCGTGCCGCGGCGCTGATCGTGGAACTGGTGGGCGAGCGGATCCCGCGTAAGTTCGCCCTGACTCCCGATCAGATCCAGGTCCTCAGCCCAATGCACCGTGGCGAGGTCGGAGTCGCCCAGTTGAATCTGAAGCTGCAGGCCGCGCTCAACCCGCCGGGCCCGGCAATCGTCGAACGACAGGTCGGCGGGCGCGCGTTCCGGGCGGGCGACCGCGTGATGCAGATCCGCAACAACTACGACAAAGACGTCTACAACGGCGACATGGGACGCGTGGAAAAAATCGACCTCGAGGACCAGGTCGTGACGGTACGGATAGACGACCGGCCGATTGGCTATGACTTCCTGGAGCTCGATGAGCTCGCTCACTCATATGCGGTCAGCATCCACAAGGCGCAGGGCAGCGAGTTTCCGGCGGTGGTCATCCCCCTCCTGACTACCCATTACGTGATGTTGCAGCGCAACCTGCTCTATACCGCAGTCACCCGGGCGCAGCGGCTGGTCGTGATCGTCGGCACCACGCGGGCCATCGGCATCGCGGTCACATCTAATCGCGCGCAGGAGCGCTATTCGGGTCTCGCTGAGCGCCTGGAGGCCGAAAGCAAGGCCACCGGTACGCGAAGATCGCAGGTTGTGCTATAATACTCACAATAAAGAGAGAGGCCTTTCTGGCCGGCGCAGCCAGTAGTGCACGTAATTCCGGCCAGATCGAACCTTGACCTGCCTGCATGCCGGAGGTCCTCGATGCCGGTGATCACCTTTTCTCGCGAAATGGGTAGTGGTGGTAGTGACATTGCGCAGGCGGTGGCCGAGCGGCTAGGACTGCGCCTGGCGGGACGCGAAATCATCAATCAGGCGGCCATTCAGGCGGGGGTGCCCGAGGTTGCACTGGCCGAGATCGACGAACTGGGACTGCTCGGCATGCATCCGCGCCCGGCGGCACTGCGCCTGTATCGTGAGACGGCGGCCGATCTGATCGGCAAACTGGCCGGCCAGGGGAACCTGCTATTTATCGGGCGTGCAGGCCAGGTGATTCTCGGCGGACGTCCGGGTGTCCTGCATGTGCGCGTGATCGCCCCTCGATCCATGCGCATCGAGCGTGTGCAGACCCATTGCCATGTGTCACCGGAGGTAGCTACTGCGCTGGTAGACGCCTCCGACCGGAGCCGGGCCGCCTACTTACGCCGCCACTATCGCGTGCGTTGGGACGATCCGTCGCTCTTCGATCTGGTACTGAATATGTCGCAAATAACTATCCCTGCCGCCGTGGAGCTGGTTTGTCTGGCGGCCCAATCCGTGACCCGTGCGGGGACCGAGATAGACGCGTGACCGCTGCTGCCCCAATCTTTGCCCATCCGGTCGAGGCCGAGTTTGCCCGCATCCTGGATTTCTATGGGATCCCCTGGCAGTACGAGCCCCGTACGTTCGCCCTTGAAAACGACGCCCAGGGCAATATGACCGAAGGGTTCAGTCCGGATTTCTATCTCCCCGAACAGGATCTCTATGTCGAACTGACCACCATGCAGGCCCACCAGATCAGGCACAAGAATCACAAGATACGGCGCCTGCGCGAACTGCACCCGGAGATCAATATCAAGCTCTTCAAACGCGGCGACATCCGCAATTTGCTTATCAAGTTCGGCCTGGATGATTATCCCCAACTGCTGGACAACCAACTCTGAGCAAGGAGCAGCCTATGGATACCCCGTTCCTAGCATCGTCCCTGCGCACGCCCAACGAGCTGACCAAGGATATCCGCCGGGTGATCTTCAGCGAAGAGGAACTGCAAAGGCGCGTCCGCGAGCTGGCCGGACAGATAAGCGCCGATTACCGAGGCCTGGATCCACTCCTGGTGGGCGTGCTGCGCGGGGTGGTATTCTTTATGACCGATCTAATGCAGGCCATGACCATCCCGGCGAGCCTGGACTTCATGGCCATCTCTCGCTACGACCCGCAACAGAAGAGCAAGGGAGCGGTCCGCCTGACCAAAGACCTGGAGGAGTCGGTCGAGGGCCGGCACCTGATCTTTGTCGAGGACGTCGTCGACACCGGCCTGACCCTCAGTTATCTGCTGCGCGTGCTCAAAGCGCGCACGCCGGCCAGCCTCGAGGTCTGCGTGCTGTTCGATAAGTCCCGGCACCGGCTGGTGGACGTCCCTGTGAAATACAAGGGCTTCGATCTGCAAGACCGCTTTGTGGTGGGTTATGGGCTAGATTATCGGGGAGGCTATCGGCATCTGCCATTCGTAGGCGAGTTAAAACCGGAGCTACTAAACCTGGCATGAGAATGCTGGCATTACCACGCTGAAACATAATGCCTTAACATAGAAGGGCCCCAAGCAGCTTTTATGCCTCTCGACCGACCCGGCAAGTCATCTTCTGACCCGGAGGCCATCCAGTTTTCTTTACCGTTTCTGCCGTCAACCTCGGTCGAACGACCCTCGACTGTCTTCGCACCGGCACGAATAAAGTACCACCTTTGGGCCAGCGCGTCAAGGGGTTTGCAAATATTTTTAAGGAATTAATAACTGAATATTCCCCCCCGACTGCGCCTATAGACGATGACAAACACCTCATCTGGGAAAGCGTTACCTGTAATACTCTTTAAATCCCAGTATCTCATATATTATCTATCGTAGTCTTAGGCCCTGGGGATATGTGGATAAGACGGAGGGCGGCCCCCCGCCAGGCCCTACAGGCAGTGTGAGGCCGATTAAGTTTGACTAGGGAGCGGGTTCTTCCCAGCATTTCCACGCTTCGGCCTTGGGGATAGTGAGGGGAAAACTTTGGCCGGCCCCGTAGTAGCTTGGGCGGCTGAGTCGCCGTGCGTACCACTACCGCTAGGACGAGGCTGCTGAAGGACCCCGCCATGTAGTTGCGCCCCGCTGCCAGAGGGCTTGGCCTGACGCCGGCCTCATCGGTCTGCTACTGTGGGCAATTGTGTACAATTGCCTTACTTGTCCCCAGGGATATACACAGAGGAGCGCGCTATGCAGATATCGTGCTCGGTGCTTGTCCGTTATCCTTGTTTTGGGAATCGGCGGCCAGGCGTGCTATACTCGTTAGTTGTGTGCGAGTGGTTACATCCAGCCGTCCGGCCGCGCACGGGCCTGGACGGCATAAGAAGGGCCTTTGTTACACCAGCAGAGCAAGACAGAGCCGATCCGGGTGATGACGTACAATATTCATCGCTGGGAAGGGCAGGACGGGCGGATCGACGTGAGCCGGTTGGCCAATGTCATCCGGTCGGTCGGAGCAGACGTGGTCGGTCTGAACGAAGTGTTGCACCCTGTAACCTCAAATGCGCGGACCTTCAACCTGTTGGCCGACCTGGCCGATTGCCTGGGGATGCAATATGCCTTTGGTCCGAGCGGCTGGGAGGATTATGGGCCGGCCTGGCAGGGGCCGGTTGGCAACGCATTGCTGAGCCGCTATCCCTTGACCGGTGTGTCTAACACGTGGTTGCCGCGCGCACCCAGCACGAAGCGACGTTCCCTGCTGGGCGCCACCCTGGATGATGGGCCGGCGAAGGGTCTGACCGGCTACGTTACGCACCTGGATCACCTGTTCGAAGGGACTCGTATGCTGCAGATCGCCGGCGTCCTGCGCCGGATGGGCGAGCATAGCCCGCACTTCTTGTGTGGCGACTTCAACACCCCGGGATTTCTCGGTCCGCGTTCGCGTCGCTTGCTGCCCCCGGTGCTCCGGCGAATGCGTCGGGCCGGTTACCAGGATGCATTTCATGTGGTCGGCGAGGGACGTGGTCTTACCTTTCCTTCCCAATCGCCTCTCTGGCGCCTGGATTTTCTCTTCTTTTCCCATCATTGTGCCTGGGGCCTGCGTTCGGCGCGAGCCTTGACCGCTGACGGCATCCAGTACGCCTCGGATCACCGGCCTGTAGTCGTCGAGTGGGCCTGGCCCGAGTCGAACGCCCTGGCCCGTCTGACGTTCGGTGGGCCGGGTGAAAGCGACAGGCATCCTCCATCTGAGACATAATAAGGACGTCAATGTCAACCCCAAACTCGCCTGAACGCGGGACGCCCGATTGGTGGGAGGCGCGTTATCAGTCTGGCGAAATCCCTTGGGATAGCGGTATCGTGCCGCCCGAGGTCCAGACCCTGGTTGCCTCGGGGATGGCCCGGCGCGGTTGGGCGTTAGACCTCGGCTGTGGCAGCGGTGTCAGCAGTCGCTTTCTGGCCCAACACGGCTTTAGAGTCGTCGGCGTCGACCTTGCGCTCAGCGCGCTGCAGCGGGCCAGTCGGGCGGCCCAAGACCTGGCCCTGCCCGCCTATTTCTGCCTGGCCGATGTTGCCGACCTGTGTTTCCTCTCCACTGAAGCGACTTTGGCCCTCGACATCGGCTGCCTGCATGCGCTGCCGCCCGAACGCCAGGTGGTCTACGCTCGCTCCCTCGCGCAACGGCTGGCTCCCGGCGGACTGTACCTTCTGTATGGCCTGGAGCCTGCGCCCGGCCCTGGGAATGGCGGCGCCGGCGGGCCACCCGGTCTGGCAGCGCAGGATGTAGCCGTCTTTGTCCCGCAGTTCCACCTTCGTTGGGCTCAGCATGGGAGCGATCGCGAACGCGCCTCTACCTGGTACTTGTTCGAGAGAGCCTGAATCCGGCTGAGGTAACAGTTGTTTGCCTTACTTACCATCTGGCTGCCTGCGCTTAGAATGCGGAGAGAAATAAGAGTGCGCAGAGGGCATCGTCACGGAGGTGTGAATGCGTATTGAAAACCCGCTCAAACGGGTGGAAAGGCTTAAACGGGTCCGAAATGTGCCTGGACCCAGCTAAGACGACCGGGTCCCGCCCGGCCAGTTCGTCGCTGGCCGTTCTGTATGACGGGAAGCCTTTAGAGCCCGACCATGGCTATCCATTACGTCTGCTGGTGCCCAAGCGCTATTTGTGGAAGAGCGCCAAGTGGTTGAGAGGCATTGAGTTTATGGCCGGAGACCGTCCCGGCTTTTGGGAGCGCAATGGGTATCACATGGAAGGCGACTTCTGGCAAGAACAGCGATTCGGCTGGTAGAAGAGCGGAGTTTTCAAGCGTGAGGGTAGGATAGTAGCTGTGTTTTGAAGGGCGTGTTAGATCCGAACAAGAGAGGGGAGATGGTCGATTTGGCGCCATCTCCCCTTTTCGCTTTCTTGACCACGCTCACCTTGGGGCTGATCACTTTGGGCTGCGGCCACGCTGCGGGTACAATGGGTCCTCATCAGTGCAATAAACGGCGGCGTCCGCTAACACCGAGAAATGAGGAAGGATCTTGCTGGCAACTGCTGAAGTGGCGGCGCCCACTGAAACGATTGCTCAGGCCCGCCCGGCGCGCGCTTACCTGGCGCTAATAGGCGGCGTGATGTGCATCGGGTTTACCGCGATTTTTACTAAGTGGGCTGCAGTCCCAGGCCCGGCCGCCGCCGCGATCCGCATGACCCTGGCGACCATGCTGCTCGGCGGGCCATTCGCCTGGCAGTTGCGCCGTCGCAGGCTGCCACGCTCAGGCATTGGGCCGGCCATGCTCGGGGGTCTGTGGGTGGGCATCAACCTCGGCTTCCTGAACTCGGCCCTGCTCCTGACCTCGGCCGCCACCGCTACCCTGCTGGACAACATGGCGCCCGTCTGGGTGGGGCTCGGCGCGATGCTGCTGTTAAAGGAGCGGCTCCGTACCCGTTATTGGCTGGGATTGGTCGTCGCGCTGGCGGGCGCAGGCGTGGTGACGGGCTTTCAGCCCGGCGGCGTTCGTTCCATCAACCAGGGGGATTTGCTGGCCTTCGCCGGTTCGGTGTTCTACGCCGGCTATCTGCTGATTACGCAACGTGCCCGGCGCGATCTCGACGCCCTGTCTTGTCTCTGGATTGCAGTGGCTACTGCAGCCGTGTCCCTCTCCCTTGGTTGCCTGGTCTTGCACATTCCGTTGCTTGGCTACAGCGCCCGCTCGTACTGGGCACTGTTCGGCGCGGCCCTGGTCTCGCAGACCGGCGGCTGGCTGCTGATAAACTATGCGCTGGGTTACCTACCGGCTTCCACGGCCGTCGTGATACTCCTCGGCCAGCCGGTGGTGACAGGACTACTGTCGATCCCGCTGCTGCGCGAGGCATTAGCCTTGCGCCAGATCCTGGGGGGCGGGCTCGTGTTGGGCGGCATCTACCAGTGTGTCAAGAGCGAGGGGCCATCCGCCGCCGTAGGTGTGGCAGAGGCAAAATAGAGGGCGGTGTAGACGCCTTTCAGGTGGCGCTGATGACCTTGCGATCTCCGTAAAGCCGCCGGTAATACTCCTTGAACTCCCCCGACTTGATCTTGCGCCACCACCATTCGTTGGCCGCATACCAGCGCACGGTCGCGCGGATCGCCTCTTCATGGGTGTATCCTGGCTGCCAGCCGAGCGCGCGCAGCTTATCCACGTTCAGGCAGTAGCGGCGGTCGTGGCCCGGGCGGTCTTCGACATGCTGAATCAGGCTGGCCGGCTTGCCGAGCTCGTCGAGCAGGATCTCAACCATCCTCAGGTTTTCCATCTCGGATCCCGTGCCGACGTTGTAAACCTCGCCAGGCTTGCCCCGCTGCAATACCACGTCAATGCCTTCGCAGTGATCGATCACGTACTGGTAGTCGCGCCGCTGTTTACCGTCGCCATACACGGGCAGAGCTTGGTTGTCGATGGCATTGGTCACGAAAAGCGGTATCACCTTTTCGGGGTATTGGTAAGGGCCGATGTTGTTGGCGCCGCGCGTTAGCGTGACCGGCAAGCCATAGGTGACATAGTAGGCCAGCACCATCAGATCGCCACTGGCTTTGCTGGCCGCGTAAGGGCTGCGCGGCGCCAGGTTGTCGGTCTCTTGGGAGCGGTGATCGCCCTCGATATGCCCGTACACTTCGTCGGTGCTGATCTGGTGATAGCGCTCGACCCCCAGCCGCCGGGCGACTTCGAGCAGCGTGTAGGTGCCATAAACATCAGTCATGATGAACGCATCTGGGTCCATGATCGACCGGTCGACGTGCGTCTCGGCCGCGAAGTTGACTACGGTATCGATCTGGTGCGCTTGCATCGCTTCCGTTACGGCCGCGGCGTCGCAGATGTCCCCGCGGACGAAACTGTAGCAGGCGTCACCGGCCACCTCCAGCAGGTTGTCAAGGTTGCCGGCATATGTCAGCTTGTCGTAGACCAGAACATTGTACTCGGGGTGTTTTCCCAGCATGTAGCGGACAAAGTTAGAGCCGATAAAGCCGGCTCCGCCCGTGACCATCAGGTTTTTCATAGGATCCCCACCTGGCTGTTATCCCCCAGGATCATCTTGTAGGCTTTTGGCTTTATCGGCGAGCGGGTGATTATGACGTTGCGACCGATCACACTGTCTTCGAGGCGCACGGGGATATCAACGATGTGGCAGTTCTCCAGCACAATACTGTGCTCGATTTCGCTGCTCTCGATCACACAGCCGTGATAGATCGACGTGAAAGGTCCCACGTAGGAGTTGACGATGCGCGTGTCCTCGCCGATGATGGCCGGCCCGCGGATGACGCTATTGATGACCTCGGCGCCTTTCTCAATCGTCACCTTGCCGTTGACCTGCGAGTCCCGGTCCACGTAGCCTAAGACGTGGTGGTCGATCTCGTCCAGCACGCGGTTGTTGGCCTCCAGCATGTCGATGGGCTTGCCGGTGTCGATCCACCAGCCGCGGTGCACGTGGGGCTCAACGCGGTAATCGTGGTCGATCAGCCACTGGATGGCATCTGTGATCTCCAGCTCGCCGCGCCAGGAAGGGTTAATCCCGTTGACGGCCTGGAAAATAGGCTCGCTGAACATGTAGATACCGACCAGCGCCAGGTTGGAGCGCGGCTGGCGCGGCTTCTCGACGAGCTTCTGAATACAACCGTTGTCGTCCAACTCGGCAACCCCGTAGTGCTGGGGCTCACTGACCGGCGTCAGCACTACCTGGGCGTCCCAATCACTGGTTTCGAAACGGCGAATCAGGTCGCTGATGCCGCCCTGGATGACATTGTCGCCAAGGAACATCACGAACCGGTCACTACCCAGAAAGTCCTGGCTGATCTTCACGGCATGGGCCAACCCCAGGGGCGCTTCCTGCGGAATGAAGGTGATCTTGACCCCCCACCGGCGGCCATCGCCCACCGCCTCGCGCACCTGGCGGGCATTGTCGTCTACGCCCACCACAATGCCGATGTCGTTGATCCCGGCATCATGGATCGCCTCGATGACGCGAAAAAGCACCGGTTTGTTGGCCACCGGAACGAGTTGTTTGGCGTTGGTATAGGTGATGGGATAGAGACGAGAGCCTGTGCCGCCACTGAGGATCAGACCTTTCATCGGGACCTCCACTCATTAAGACGAGGGACGAAAGACGAGCCTGCCCCGTCCTTCATGCCGCCAGGTATTTGCGCAGCTTTGCGTCCAGCGGCACGTTGACCAACGTGACACCTACCAGGCGGGCGCCTACCTTGTTGAGCAATTCCTTCGCCTGTTGGGCGTCCTCGCGCTTCGTTTGGCCCGCACTGACCGTGAGCAGAACGCCGTCCACCTGGCTCGCCAGCTCGGCGGCATCCGTTGCCATTCCCACCGGCGGCGCATCAAAGATGACCAGGTCCGATTCCTCACGCAGGCGCGCGATGAGCCCGGCCATGCCGGTGGAGCCGACCAGGTCCGCAGGGGCCTCGACGGCGGGCCCGCTCGTCAGCACGCGCAAACAGGGGAGTGCGGTCGCCTGCAAGGGTAGCCGCGCGCCGGGCTGGACGACCGCAGTGCTGATGCCCTCGCTGTTGCTCAGGCCGAAAATGGCGTGTTGCTCGGGATGTCGCAGGTCGCAATCGGCCAAAATGACCTGCTTGCCGATGCGTGCAAAAGCAACCGCCAGGTTGGCCGCAGTGCTGGCCTTCGCTCCGTCCAGCGCCGCGGGCACAACCAGAAGAGTGCGCAACGCGGCGCCATTACCGGCCGATGCCAGGTTGGTGCGCAGGCGGCGGAAGGCTTCGGCCGCGGCTGAGGCCGGGTCGCTGATCGAAACCAGGTTTGTCTTCGTACCGGATGGATTCATGTTTTTGCTGCTCTTCTCCTCGCCGCCGGAATTCATGCCGGCCAGGGAGGGAATCGTCCCCGACACCGGCAGGCCAAGGACGCGTTCCACGTCAGCCGGAGTGGCCAGAATGTCGGCCGACATCCACTCCAGGCCCAGGATGATCAGCAGACCAATCAGCGCCCCCAGCACGCCGCCGGCCAGCGCGTTGGTTGTCGGCTTGGGCTGGTAGAGCGGTGCATCGATCTGGCTGTCGACGAGCTTCACCTCGATGCGGTTGGCCTTGTCCTGAGTGTTATAGTAGGCGGTGCGCTCGTTTACAAAGATGTCGGCCATCGTCCGGGCGATCTTGGCCGCTACCTGGGGGTCCTGGTCGTCGGCGTCAATGCGGATGATGAAGTTATCCGGTTCGGCGCTGACGGTCACCTTTGACAGCAGATCGTAGGGGTTCAAATCAAACTGGGCTGCTGCGATGACCTGATTGGCCATGTCAATGGTCTTGATATTGTTGACGAAGTTGCGCAGCAGATCTTTGGCTTGTTGGCCCAGGCCCCAGTCGGGGCGAGCCGGGACCGCACTGATGCGGGCGGTGGCGCGGTATATCTTCGTTTGCAGCTTGCTGACGCCATAGGTCCCGAGTGCTGCGATCACGGCGACGACAATGATGATCCAGCCGCGGCGCCGCAAGATGTCGAGATAGGCACGCAAATCCATAAGCTTTTTTACTTCCCCCTCGGCCGCCATTCTACACGCGAAAAGAGGAATCCGCCAAACCGGTATTGACGCGGCGCCTCCCTGGGCGGTAGAATGACCACCCTACGCTTTCAACTGACTATCTTTCGGAGACGCTGCCATGCCAGAACCGGTTCCGGTGCGCGTGCCCTTGCAAATCCGCTGGCGTGATCTGGACGCGCAGGGTCACGTGAATAACGCCGTCTACATCACCTATTTCGAGCAGGCGCGCGTGGGCTATGTCGGCGCCATAGCCGGAGACATGCCGCTGGTCGACAGCCGGCTTCAGGGGTCACATACGCATCGATCGGCAAGCGGAAGCGCCGGTCGCGGTCCTCTGTCTTTAGAAAAGTGCGAGATGGTGTTGGGGTGAGCAAAGGCTTTGACAACGGTGTGGTTCGCGGGTATGCTGGGAGAACATCAAGCGGTCGGCTTGGCGATTGAAAACGTAAGACCTGAAACGCAGAACGTAAAGCGCTTGCCCCTTGCCTCGGCTCTTTGCGTTTTGCGTTTTTCATTTTGGGACGGATAGTGGAGCGAAGCATGTTGATTGATGAAGCGATGATCTATGTCAAAGCCGGCGACGGCGGCAACGGGGTGGTGGCCTTCCGGCGCGAGGCGCATGTGCCCCGGGGCGGGCCCAGCGGCGGCAATGGCGGGAAGGGCGGCGATGTCTACGTTGTGGCCGATCACCAGGTCAACACCCTGCTCTTTTTCCACAAGCAGGTCCACTTCCGCGCGCCCAGTGGAGATCACGGGCGCGGCAAGAACCAGACCGGTGCGCAAGGGGCAGACCTCTCCATCGGCGTCCCAATCGGCACAATGGTGTTCGATGCCGATACTCACCAGCTGCTTGCCGACCTGACCGAGCCCGGCCAGCGGGTGCTCGTGAGCGCGGGCGGCCGTGGCGGTCGTGGCAACTGGGTTTTTCGCTCTCCGACCAACCAGGCGCCACGCATCGCCGAGAACGGCGAGCCGGGCGAAGAACGACGCCTGCGTCTCGAGCTCAAGATGGTGGCCGATGTAGGGATCATCGGGGTGCCCAACGCCGGCAAATCTACCTTATTGTCGAGGGTGAGCGCGGCCCGGCCGAAGATTGCTGATTATCCTTTCACCACTCTCGAACCGAGCCTGGGAGTGGCGATCGTGGATGATCGCGACATTGTCCTGGCAGACATTCCGGGGCTGATCGAGGGTGCGCACACCGGGGTAGGGTTAGGGCACGCGTTCCTGCGCCACGTGGAGCGCACGCGCGTGCTCATTCACTTGATGAATGGCATCAGTCCTGATCCTTTGGGCGATTACGAGGCCATCAACCAGGAACTGGAGCTATTCAACCCCGAACTGATGGATAAGCCACAGATTGTGGTGCTCAACAAGATGGACTTGCCCGACGTGCAGGCGCTGTGGCCCAAGCTGGCGCGCGCTCTGAAGCAGCACGGTGTAGCCGAACCGCTGGCAATTTCAGCGGTCACCGGCGAGGGGGTCGAAGCTTTGTTGCGCCGGGCCGCGTCTACGCTGATCGAGTTGCCGCCGGGGCCGGTCATCGCCGTGCCCGAGGTGACGGTTGTCAGGCCCGAAGATGACATGAGCTTCACAATCGAGCGGGACCAGGACGGCGCCTGGCGGGTGCGCGGCCGGCGCATCGAACGCATTGTCTCCATGACAAGGTGGGAGTACTACGACGCGGTCATGCGCTTCCAGCGTATCCTGGAGGCCCTGGGAATCACGGCTGCCCTGCGCCGGGCGGGAGTACACGAGGGCGAAGCGGTGCGCATCGGCAGCAAGGAGCTCGAGTGGAGTGAGGAAAATGCCCTCTAAAGTGGCGATCCTGGGTGGCACCTTCGACCCGATCCATATCGGACACCTGATCCTCGCCGAGGAGGCCTGCGACCAGCTTGGCCTGTCAGAGGTGTTTGTGGTCCCGGCGGGGAACCCGCCTCACAAGCAGGACCGTCACCTGGCGCCGGTCGAGGACCGCCTCAGGATGATCGATCTTGCCATCGCGGGGAACCCGGCCTTCCACGCCTCACGGGTGGATGCAGATCGCCCGGGGCCGCATTACACGATCGACAGCGTGCGGATTTTCCAGGAGCAGCTCCCGCCTGATTGTGAGCTCTACTTCCTGATGGGCTATGATAGCCTGGCCGAACTGCCCGGCTGGCATCGCCCGGTAGAGCTGGTCGCGGCCTGCCATCTCGTTGCCCTGACGCGTTACAATGTACCCCTTAATTGGGACCGCCTCAAAGCCGCTCTGCCGGGCATCCGCGAACGCGTCACACTGTTGGACATGCCGGAGATCGAGATCGCCTCCCACCAGATCCAGGAGCGCGTGCGCCAGGGTCGCTCGATCCGCTACCTGGTCCCCGACCCCGTTCGTGAATACATAATGGAGCACGGACTCTATCGCTGAGTAGCGCACCGGCTGCGCTCAGGCCTGCGGAGTAAAAAGCGCGGAAAGTTGCTCGGCTCCCTTACGGTCGGTGACGGCCAGGACCTCGTCGCCGACTTCGATGGTAGTCACACCGCGGGGCACGATTACCTGGCCGCGACGGATAATCGCCGCGATCACGCAGTTCTCGGGCAGCGGCAGGTCCTTGATCTCTACGCCCAACGCCTTCGCTCCAGCCGAGATCTTCTCTTCAACCACGGAATACTGGCCGCGCCGGAGCTTCAACAGCGTCATCATGTCGCCCATCGACATCTCTTCCACGATCAGCCCGGCCATGGTCTCGGCCTGGTTGAGCGCAACGTCGACATGAAACTGTGGCCCGAATAGCCAGGCATTGCGAGGGTTGTTGATGCGCGCGATTGTGCGGGGCACGTGATATGCGCTGCGTGCCAGGAAGCACAGCGCCAGGTTGTCGGCGTCGTTGGTCGTGCAAGCGGCCAGCACCTGGCAATCGCGAATGCCTGCCTGCTCAAGTACGCTCGGTTCCGTTGGCACGCCTTCGTAGATCATCTCGGTCGGTAGCTCGCGGTGGATGCGCGCCAGCACCTCGTGGCGGGCCTCGACCATGTGAACTTCCTGTTTTTGCGCCAGGAGAAGATTGGCAAGCTGCGCGCCCGTGCGCCCTCCACCCGCAACGATCACTAACATCTCAACCCTCCGTTAAGCCCAACTGTTCGTGGAGTGCGACCATGCCTGTGGCCGTGGCGCTAACATGCACGATGTCATCGGTTTGCAGGCGGCTGTCATGCGTGGGCACGAACGCTCTGCCACTGCGCGTGACCGCCACCACTACGCGTTGCCCTTCAGTATTCATCTCAACGGCGCGCCGGTCATTCCATGACTGCGGCACTGCGATCTGGAAAATCTGCACTTCGCCGTTGCCGGCCGAGAACACCGGCTGATTTGTGACGCCGATAAGAATTTCCTCGATCCTTTGCGCTCCCCAGGTGCTCGGGCTGACGATCTGCAAGCCGAAAGACTCGATCAGCGGGCGCTGTCGCGGGTCGTAGAGGCGCACCACGGTGTTGGGTACTTTGTACACTGTACGAGCCAGGTGCGCGACCACGGCATTCAGCGAATCGGAACTAGTGACCGTGGCCAGGCCTTGCGCCGTCTCGATACCGGCACGATGCAGGACGTCCGGCGCCAGGACTTCGCCTTCCACCGTGCGGCCGCGAAAATCGGACGGCAGGTTCTCAAAAGCGCTGGGCTCCTCGTCGATCACTGTGACGTGATGTTCACGCCGGTACAGCCCGTAAGCCAGCTCAGCCCCAACGCGGCCGCAGCCGACGACAATGATGTTCATCGCGTTCCTCTCACTATTGAACCTGGTACGGCACGTCGGTGACTACAATGCCGGGCTTGAAGAGCAGCGCCACGCGCAGCATGATGGCCGTCTGCGTGTGCAGGAGCTGGTTCCACCAGTGCTTCGGCACGAACTGCGGTACCACGATGGTGATCGTTTCATTCGGCTGCCGCTTGGCCGCGATCTCTTCCACGTACTCGAGTACCGGTTCGAGGAACAGACGGTAGGGAGAGTCCAGGATGACCAGGCGCACGCCCTCACCCCAGGTCTCCCACTTGTGCTGCACCTTGGCCGCTTCGTCAGGGTCAAGCGAGACGTGCACTGCCGTGACATCGTCGGAGAGCAGGCGAGCGTAACGGAGAGCCTCGAGCGTCCCCCTGTGCACGCCACTGATCGGCAGAATCACCCGATGGCGGCAGACCGGCGGCGGCTGGTCGTAGTTATCCAACGACAGGTGGGCGGCCAAACTGCGGTAATGACGATGGATGCCGCTAAAAATCAGCACTATGACTGGTATGAGGATCAGGACGATGTACGCGCCGTCCTTGAACTTCGTAGTCGCAAAGACGATGGCCACGATCGCGGTCATGAAGGAGCCAAAACCGTTGATCACCATCTTCGATTGCCAACCGGCCTCGTAGCTCAACGTCGAACCGCGCTCTTTGACCTGCCGTCCCTCACCCAGGTGACCGATCTTCCACCAACGATGTGCCATGCCGGCCTGCGAGAGCGTGAACGAAAGGAATACGCCGATCGCGTAGAGCGGGATCAAGGCGTTGACGCTGGCTTTGAAGACGACGATGAGCAGGCAAGCGACCAGTGCCAGGAAGATGATGCCGCGCGAGAACACCAGCCGTCTGCCGCGGAAGGCAAGCTGCCGGGGCATGAAACCATCGGCGGCGAGAAGCGCGCTGAGGCGCGGGAAGTCGGCATACGATGTGTTAGCGGCCATGATCAAGATCACTGTCGTGCCGGTGATCAGACCCAGGTAGAGCAGATACGTCAACCCGCTGTCGCCGAAAGCCGTCCGAGCTAGCTGGGAGATAACTGTTTCGCGTTCGGATGGCACTGCGCCGATTTGACTACCGAGGAAGGTAATACCCAGCAAGAGCGTGCCCAGGATGATGGACATCCAGATCAGCGTGATGCCAGCATTGCGGCTGCGGGGCTGCTGGAAGGCCGGTATGCCATTCGAGATAGCCTCAACGCCTGTCAGGGCTGTTGTGCCGCTGGAGAAGGCACGCAGGATCAGGAACAGCGTGACGCCTTGGGCGCCGTGCAATAACTCCTGCTGAGGCGGATTGACCACCATACCGAGGCTGCCTGTCAAATAGCGAACCAGCCCTACACCCACCGCAAGGAATGCCATGACCAGGAAGAAATAGGTTGGCACGGCAAATATCGAGCCCGATTCCTTGACGCCGCGCAAGTTGATTACCATGACAAACAGCACCAGCGCTACCGAAAGCGTAACGCGATGCGGGTATAAGACGGGGAAAGCTGAGCTAATCTGCGCCACACCCGACGAGATCGAAACGGCGACCGTCAGGACGTAGTCGACCAGCAGCGCGGCGCCGGCTGCCTGGGCAGGAATCTCCCCCAGGTTGTCGCGCGATACAATATAGGCTCCGCCGCCGCTCGGGTAAGCATGGATGGTTTGTTCATACGAGAGGGTGAGAATCAACAGCAGGACGACGATGGCGAATGCCAGCGGAACGGCATAGCTGAGCCCGGCCGCCCCCGCGGCGGCCAGAACCAGCATCATCTCTTGCGGCCCGTAGGCCACGGATGACATAGCATCCGAGGAGAACACGGCCAGTCCAACCACTTTGTTGATCGCCTGATGCGGGGCGTCTGCCGTTTGTAGCGGCCGGCCGATCAGCCAGGTGCGCCAGGTACGCGGTGGCTGATACTCAGCCGTACGCCTCTGTACGCTCGTGCCGTTTTCTTCTTCTATGGTTACCATATATGCTCGAAAGATTCTGCTGCTAGCGGGAAATGTGGGTCCTGCCGGGAGCCATGTACCCTAACTTCAAAGCAAAAGCCCACCCGCTGAGCGGGCAGGCTTTGTCCATTCGAGTTCAAGACATCGCAATTATACGCCAGCAGTCGTTTAGTGTCAATAACTGCATATCGGTCAAGGATTATGTCAGGGATTTTTTGCGCGATCAAATAGTAGGATTCCAGTGCGCATCGTGCGCGCAATGGCCCGCATAGGAGGGGGCAGGAGGAGATTGATCCCCGCTTCCTTAAGAAATATGATTTACCGGGCGAATTTATGAACTCGGGTCAACTTGGCCGTCACCTGCGGCTATTCTTCACGTCTATTTAGTGAGACAACAACGATCAAAGCCAGGTTCGATTCAGCACATAGAGGTACACGGAGATGCCGACCGGGAAGCTCGTGATCAGGGAACCCGTAATGCCACAGCGGTTGGACGGCAGGCGAGCGCGCGGCAAGGTTGAGCGCCGCGAGCGTCTGTACGAGGCCGCCCTGGCCCTGTTCCGCAGCCAGGGATACGAGGGTACGACGGTAGCGGATATCACGCGCCGGGCCGGGGTGGCCAAGGGTACTTT
>Ga0066793_10000385_pt1 | contig 16921 bp, 16 predicted proteins | sample PersoiDNA2013189_FD_83876 | JGI IMG/M metagenome (GOLD analysis project Ga0066793, IMG submission 83876) | Permafrost soil microbial communities from the Arctic, to analyse light accelerated degradation of dissolved organic matter (DOM) -... | ecosystem: Environmental > Terrestrial > Soil >... | reverse complement strand
GCTCGCCGGCGGCACAGAACTGACCACCGACGCGGTGCAGCGGGTCGTGACCATGCTCCGCAGGAAATCGGGGGTCCGCCCGGCTGATGTGCTTTCGCTGGGCATCCTGTCGGCCCGCGGCCGGACCATCCGGCCCAAGACGCTCAACCAGAAGCGCTACGTCGATGCCATCGACCAGCACACCATCGTTTTCTGCATCGGGCCGGCCGGGACGGGCAAGACCTATCTCGCCATGGCCAAGGCGGTCAAGGCGCTCCAGGCGAAAGAGGTGACCCGGATCATCCTGACCCGGCCCGCCGTGGAGGCCGGGGAGCGGCTGGGATTCCTGCCTGGCACGCTGTACGAGCAGATCGCCCCCTACCTCCGGCCACTGCACGATGCGCTGCACGACATGCTGGACCCGGACTCCATACCGCGGCTGATGGCCGCGGGCACCATCGAGGTCGCGCCGCTGGCCTACATGCGCGGGCGGACGCTCAACGACTCGTTCATCATCCTTGACGAGGCACAGAACACCTCAGCGGAACAGATGAAGATGTTCCTCACCCGGCTCGGGTTCGGCTCCCGGATGGTGGTCACGGGCGACATCACCCAGGTGGACCTGCCCTCGGGCCAGCCCAGCGGGCTCCGCCAGGTGCAGGACATCCTCGAGGGTCTGGATGACCTGCACTTTGCCCGGCTGACCAGCAACGACGTGGTGCGGCACCGGCTTGTCGGCGACATCGTCAATGCCTACGAGCGTTACGACGCGCGGGTCGGGGGCCCGGCGCATCCGGCGGAGCGACTGCCGGGACGCGGCGACGCCATCCAGCGGCGCTCGGAGCGCGGTCCGGGCCGTGCCGACTCCCGTGGCGCGGGCAAGCGCGCTCAGTGAGCGGCGGACGACGGTGAGCATCGAGATCGCCAACGAGTCAGGGATCAGCGTCGACGAGGCCGACCTCGCGGCCATGGCCCGGCACGTCCTGGACGGGATGCGCATTCACCCTCTCGCCGAACTGTCCGTCCTCCTGGTTGATCTCGCGACCATCGCTGACCTGCACGAGCGCTGGATGGGTGAGCCCGGCCCCACCGACGTCCTGGCCTTCCCGATGGACGAGCTCAGGCCGCCCGCGCCCGGTACCAGCCGCGGGGACCCGGCAGGCGGCGGCGAGCCCGGTTCGGTCCCCGGGTTGCTTGGCGATGTGGTGCTGTGCCCCGAGGTGGCCGGTGAGCAGGCCGCCCGCGCCGCGCACCCGCTGCTGGACGAACTCGAACTACTGTGCACGCACGGCATCTTGCACCTGCTTGGATATGACCACGCCGACCCCGAAGAGCATGCCACCATGTTCAGCCTGCAAGATAAGCTGCTCGGCTCGTGGCGGGCGGAGCGCGGGTCAGGCCGCCACGAGGAAGGGCAGGAAGGGCCCGGGTGATGCCAGCATGGCGTGGCTGGTTGTCGCAGCGATAGTTCTGGTGCTGCTGGCCGGGTTCTGTGCCAGCGCCGAGGTCGCCCTGGTACGTGCGTCCCGGGCCGGTACGCATGCGCTCCCCCCGGGCGCGGACCGTGATGCCTTCTCGCGGCTCCAGGCGATCCTCGCTGAACCCTCCCGCTACCTGAGCGTGCTGCTGCTCGCCCGGGTCTCCTGCGAGACGTCCGCCACGGTGCTGATGGCCGCGGCGCTGCTGCACTGGCTGGGCTCGGGCTGGCGGACCTTCCTGCTCATCGCCGTGATCATGATCGCGATTCTCTACCTGATAGCCGGGATCGGGCCCCGCACCCTGGGCCACCAGCATGAGCAACGGGTGGCCCTGGCCGCTGCCGGTGTGCTCTACCCGCTGGTCCGGCTGCTGGGTCCGCTGCCCAAGCTGCTGCTGGCCACGGGCAGCGTCCTGACGCCAGGCAGGTGGTCGCGGGAGGGCGCGTTCGGCTCCGAGGAGGACCTGCGCGGCCTCGTCGACCTCTTGGAGCAGAACAGGGTCATCGAGCCGGGTGAGCGGGAGATGATCCACTCGGTCTTCGAACTCGGCGACACGATCGTCCGGGAAGTCATGGTCCCGCGCACCGACATCATCTTCGTGGAGCGAGGCAAGACCCTGGTCCAGGCGGTGTCACTCGCCCTGCGCAGCGGCTTTTCGCGGATACCGGTGGTGGGGGACAACGAGGACGACGTGATCGGCGTCGCCTACCTCAAGGACCTGGTAAACCGCAGCCAGGAGAACCCGGACGGGGAGGCGGTCGAGACGGTCGAGTCGGTCATGCGGCCCGCCACGTTCGTGCCGGAGAGCAAGCCGATCGACGAACTCCTGAGGGAGATGCAGCAACGCCGGATCCACCTCGCGATCGTCATCGACGAGTACGGGGGCACCGCCGGGCTGGTGACCATCGAGGACATCCTGGAGGAGATCGTCGGTGAGATCACGGACGAATACGACCAGGAGCAGCCGGCGGTGGAATGGCTGGCGCCAGGGCGTGCCCGGGTGACCTCCCGGCTTCCCGTGACGGACCTCGCGGAACTGTTCGGCGTCTGGATCGACGCGGAAGACGTGGAGACGGTCGGCGGCCTGCTGGCCCATGCCCTGGGCCGGGTGCCCATCGCCGGGTCGGTGGCCACTGTGGCCGGGCTGCGGCTCACCGCGGAAAGCCTGGCCGGGCGGCGCAACCGGATCAGTACCGTCACCGTCGAGCGGCTCGTGCCCGCGGTCCCTGGCCGCGACGCGCAGCGGCCAGACGAGGCCTGACCTCTCCGTCCGGGGCGCGGGCGCCCAGTCACGTCGCACTACACTCAGCGTCGTGAGCGAGCCGGAACCTGGCCAGGAAGATACCAAGATCATTACGCTGGCCCGCGCGGCGCGGGCCCGGGTGGCCTCCGCCGAAGGGGCTGCCGTGCGCGATGAGACCGGCCGCACCTATGCCGCTGCGGCGGTGGCGCTGCCGTCGCTCAGGCTGTCCGCGCTGCGCCTCGCGGTCGCCATGGCGGTGTCCAGCGGTGCGTCCGGCCTGGAAGCGGCCGCCCTGGTCAGCGACAGCGACGCGGCCGACCCGGCCGACCTGGCCGTGCTGCGCGACCTGGGCCCATCGGTCACGTTGTTCCTCGCCGGGACAGACGGCGTGCTGCGGGCCACCCTCGTGCCCTGATCGGCCTGCTGGGCCGGGGGACAACCCCCGAGACCCCCGGGCAGAACATGGCCCCGCTAGCCCGGCATGGAGCGTGTGGAGCCAGCGTGGGGGAGAATCGCAGCGTGGGATCGCCGCAGACACCGGAGTTCAGGTCGGGGTTCGCCTGCTTTGTTGGCAGGCCGAACGTCGGCAAGTCGACATTGATGAACGCGCTGGTCGGCAAGAAGGTCGCTATCACGAGCAGCCGCCCGCAGACCACCAGGCGGGCGATCCGCGGCATCGTGCACCGGCCCGACGCCCAGCTCGTCATCGTGGACACGCCCGGCATGCATCGCCCGCGCACCCTGCTCGGTGAGCGGCTGGACAGCCTGGTCCGCGCGACGCTGACCGAGGTGGACGTGATCGGTTTCTGCGTGCCCGCGGCCGACGGCATCGGGCCGGGGGACAAGTACCTGGCCAGCGAGCTCACCGGCCTGGCGAAGACCCCCGTGGTGGCGATCGTGACCAAGGTCGACCAGGCCTCCCCGGGACAGGTCGCGGCGCAACTGTCGGCCGTCACTGAACTCGGCGACTGGGCGGACATCGTCCCGGTATCCGCGGTGTCCGGCTACCAGCTCGATGTGCTCACCGATGTGCTGGTCAGCCACCTGCCGCAGGGAAGCCCGCTCTACCCCGACGGTGAGCTGACCGACGAGCCCGAGCAGCAGCTTGTCGCGGAGCTGATCCGGGAGGCGATCCTGGAAGGTGTCCGGGATGAGCTGCCGCACTCCATCGCCGTCGTCGTGGAGGAGATGGCGCCGCGGGAAGGCCGTGACGACCTTATTGATGTCCACGCGTTCATGTACGTCGAGCGGTCCAGCCAGAAGTCCATCGTCATCGGGGCCAAGGGAGCACGGCTGAAGGAGGTTGGCACCCGGGCCCGGCAGCAGATCGAGGCCCTGCTCGGCACGAAGGTCTACCTCGACCTGCGGATCAAGGTGGCCAAGGACTGGCAGCGTGACCCGAAGCAGCTGCGCAGGCTGGGTTTTTACGACTGACGTTTTACGACTGACGGGGGACACGAGCCCGGGCTGCGGCCTCAGCGCCGCACGGGCCGCGCGAGCACGTCCGCCACGTTCAGCTGCCACGATGTCCCCGAGTCCAGGACCCGGTAGCCAAGTTTCGCGTTGATGGCGATCATGTGCGAGTTGCCCTCCGCGTTACAGGTGACGACCCACCTGAGCTGTGGTTCGCGCTCGGCGAGCAGGTCAAGCATGGCGGCCTTGAGGAGCAGGCCGAGCCGGTGCCCGCGATGCGGCCGGGTGACCGCCGTCAGCTCCTGGATTCCCCAGTCCGGTGTCTCGGGGTCGATGCTGAGCTCGGTCAGCCCGGCGAAGTCGCCGCTGCTGGTGCATCGGGCCACCAGCGTGTAGCGGCGCATGCCCAGCAACTCGACGCGCCGCTGGCCGGCCCGCACCCGGTCCGCGTCCCAGGACTGAGCCTGCGTGCCTGCATCAATCGGGGCATCGGCGAGAGCCGCGTTGACCACGGCGACCTGCCCGAAGTACTCCTCGGGAACCGTTCCCTCCCAGGACAGCAGCAGGTAGCCATGCGCCGCCCGGTCCGCTTCAGCCCGGAGCCGCGCTAGCGTGCCGGCCGGCACGGCCGCCAGGTCCAGTAGGCGGCGCACTTCGGTGACGCCGCGCCGGGCGCCGAGAGCCTGTGCGAACGCCTGGCCGGCTGAGCCGTCCCGCACCTCGGCGGTCAGCGTGGCGCGGCCCTGGTCGGCAGCCCGGGCCGCCGCGTGGCGCAGCAACGCCGTTCCGATGCCCGCGCGCCGTCTGGCCGGGGGCACCTGGGGGTAGACATGGGCCAGATGACGGTTCTCGCGCAGTGGCATCGTGGCCGTGTAACAGCCGTCCGCCTCGTCCAGCGAATCTCCTGCGAACCACACCTCGGGGTGATCTTCGGTCCAGCCGCAGGCCAGCCAGCCGGTGAAGATCTGCAGCGACATGGGCGGGCAGTGCGGATCGTCGACCGGCGCGCTGGCGGCATATGCCTGGTAGCACGCCCGCGTCTGGGCCGTGTCGGCCTCCGGGTCGAATCGCTCGATCTGCATCCCACCATTCAAGCCACCGAGCCTGGGCCGGCGCGAGGCATTATTCCGCGAGGCATTCTTCGCGCCGCGAGCCACGTCCCTGGCGCTGTCATGGGTGGCGGCGGTCGCCATGGGATCCGTTGGGTCTGCTAGTGTCGTTAGCGATGCTGTGCGGATCCCTCCTGCTTATCTGCCGCGGCGGGGGCCGATAAGGCCGGCTCCCTCGCCGCGGGTTTCTTGCGTGCCGCTGGCCCCGAGCCCGATCCGCGAGGGAGCAGTTTCTCCGATGCAATCCAGTCAAGATCATCGTCATGCCGGAGGCATGCAAAACCAGCACAGTGCCCAAGCCCCAGGCGTGCGGCAGCAGCCCAGCGGGATGCCCTGTCAGCGCTACGTCCCGTTCACGCCCGTTGACCTGCCCGACCGCCGCTGGCCCGGCAAGTCCATCACGCGAGCCCCGCGCTGGCTGTCCACCGACCTGCGGGACGGCAACCAGGCGCTGATCGACCCGATGAGCCCGGCCCGCAAGCGGGCCATGTTCGACCTGCTGGTACGGATGGGGTACAAGGAGATCGAGGTCGGCTTCCCGTCCGCGAGCCAGACGGACTTCGACTTCGTCCGCGGCCTCATCGAAGGCCATCTCATCCCCGATGACGTGCAGATCTCCGTGCTCACCCAGGCGCGGGACGAGCTGATCGAGCGGACGGTGCAGTCGCTGGTCGGCGCCCCCCGCGCCACGGTGCACATGTACAACGCGACAGCGCCGTTGTTCCGCCGGGTGGTGTTCGGCGTGGACCGGGCGGAGTGCATGGCGCTCGCGGTAGAGGGCACCCGGGCGGTGATCAAGTACGCGGACGCCTACCTGGGTGACTGTGACTTCGGCTACGAGTACTCGCCGGAGATCTTCGTTGACACCGAGCTGGATTTCGCCGCGGAGGTATGCGAGGCGGTGATCGACGTCTGGCAGCCGGGGCCGGGCCGGGAGATCATCCTGAACCTGCCCTGCACCGTCGAGCGCTCCACGCCCAACGTGTACGCCGACCAGATCGAGTGGATGAGCCGCAAGCTGTCCCGGCGCGAGCACGTCTGCCTGTCCGTGCATACCCACAACGACCGGGGCACCGCGGTCGCCGACGCCGAGCTCGCGGTGCTGGCCGGGGCGGACCGGATCGAGGGCTGCCTGTTCGGCAACGGCGAGCGGACCGGGAATGTCTGCCTGGTCACGCTCGGCCTGAATCTGTTCAGCCAGGGCATCGACCCGATGATCGACTTCTCCGACATCGACGAGATCCGGCGTACCGCCGAGTACTGCAACCAGCTCCCGGTGCATCCGCGTCACCCGTACGCGGGCGACCTGGTCTACACGGCGTTCTCCGGGTCGCACCAGGACGCGATCAAGAAGGGGTTCGAGGCGTGGGAGCAGGACGCGGCGGCCGCCGGGGTGCCGCCGCGTGAGTTCGCCTGGGCGGTTCCCTACCTGCCCATCGACCCGGCCGACGTGGGACGCAGCTACGAGGCCGTGATCAGGGTCAACTCGCAGTCCGGGAAGGGCGGCGTGGCCTACATCATGAAGGCCGAGCACCAGCTTGAGCTGCCCCGCAGGCTGCAGATCGAGTTCTCCCGGGTGATCCAGGCGCACACCGACGCCGAAGGCGGGGAGGTCAGCCCCGCGCAGATGTGGGAGGCGTTCTCAGCCGAGTACCTGGCCGGGGGCCCGGCGACGCTGCTGGCGCACCACACGTCCTCGGTGGTGGACGCGAAGGACGCGCTCACCGTGGAGCTTCAGCTCGACGGGAAGGAACGGCAGATCGAGGGGACCGGCAACGGGCCCATCTCCGCGTTCTGTGACGCCCTGAGTTCCGTGGGTGCCGCGGTCCGGGTGCTCGACTACGCGGAGCACGCGCTGTCCGCCGGGAGCGACGCGCAGGCTGCCGCCTACGTGGAATGCGAAATCGGCGGGCAGACGCTGTGGGGAGTCGGCATCGACGCCAACACGGTGAGCGCGTCGCTGCGCGCTGTGTTGTCAGCCCTGAACCGGGCCAGGGTGAGGTAACCCAGGGTGAGGTAACCCAGGGTGAGGTAACCCAGGGTGAGGTAACCCAGGGTGAGGTAACCCAGGGTGAGGTAACTCTGTGCGCTGACCTTGACCTTGGCGGCCCACGCCCGGCCGGTGCGCCACAATGGCATGGTGAGCCTGTACCGGGATGACGGGATCGTGCTGCGCACCCAGAAGCTGGGTGAGGCTGATCGCATCATCACCATCCTCACCAGGCGCACCGGGCGGGTCCGGGCGGTGGGCAAAGGGGTGCGGCGGACGAAGTCGAGATTCGGTTCCCGGCTGGAGCCGTTCACTCATGTCGATCTCCTGCTCTACACGGGCCGGTCCCTTGATGTGATCACCCAGGCGGAGACGGTGCGGCCCTATGGTGTACCGCTGATAGCGGACTATCCGCGGTACACCAGCGGGACGGCCATGCTGGAAACCGCGGAGCGGTTCACCCCGGTGGAGAAGGAACCGGCCATGCGGCAATTCCTGCTTCTCGTGGGCGGATTGCGGGCGCTCAGCGATGAGGCCCATGGCCCGCGGCTCGTGCTCGACGCCTTCCTGCTGCGCTCGCTGGCCGTGGCCGGGTACGCGCCCGCGCTGGAGGAGTGTGCCGTGTGCGGGACACCGGACACAGCGGATCGCGCCACCGGCTCGCGGGTCTTTGGCATCGCCGCGGGCGGCCTGACCTGCCGGTCCTGCCGGCCGCCCGGTGCGGCCACGCCATCGGTGCTGACGGTCGGCCTGATGGGCGCGCTGCTGCGCGGGGACTGGGCGCGTGCCGATATGAGCCAGCCCAGGCACCAGGTGGAGTGCAGCGGCCTGGTCGCCGCGTACGTGCAGTGGCACATGGAGCATTCGATCCGCTCGCTGCGCCATGTGGAACATGCGGCTGGCACCGCGGAACATGCGGCTGGCACCGCGGAGCACGCGGCTGGCACCGTGGAGCACGCGGCTGGCACCGTGGAGCACACGACCGCCATCGGGGGGAGCGCGTGACGCCGGCCGTCCGGCCCCCGGACCCGCACCGTGACGGCGCCCGGCCTCCTGCTATCCCGGCCGAGTTCGTGCCCCGGCACGTGGCGCTGGTGATGGACGGCAACGGCCGCTGGGCCAAGCAGCGCGGCCTGCCGCGCACGGAAGGTCACAAGCGGGGGGAGCACTCACTCTTCGACGTCATCATGGGCGCGATCGAACTGGGCATTCCCTACCTGTCGGCGTACGCCTTCTCTACCGAGAACTGGCGGCGCTCGCCTGACGAGGTTCGCTTCCTCATGGGCTTCAACCGCGATGTGATCCGCCGGCGCCGTGATCAGCTGAACGAGATGGGCGTCCGTGTCCGCTGGGCGGGCCGCAAGCCGCGGCTATGGCGCAGCGTCATCCGCGAGCTTGAAGACGCAGAACGTATGACAGCGGGTAACTCCGTCCTTACCCTCCAATTCTGCGTCAATTACGGTGGACGGGCCGAGATCGCCGATGCGGCCGCGGCGATAGCCACCGACGTGGCGGCCGGAAAGCTCCGTGCCGACAAGGTGGATGAGAAAGTTTTCGCGCGGTACTTGGATGAGCCAGGCATACCCGATGTAGATCTTTTTGTCCGATCATCGGGAGAGCAGCGAATTTCCAACTTCATGCTCTGGCAGTCGGCCTATGCTGAGCTTGTCTTTCTCGACACCCTATTTCCTGATTTCGACCGCCGCCATCTCTGGCATGCATGCGAGATTTATGCCAGCAGGGACCGCCGCTACGGCGGGGCGGATCCGAACCTGCTGCCGCGGTTACCTGCTGCCCTGCCATAGCGCGAACGCGATCAGCAGGGTGACGATCAGTACCCGCAGCAGCCGTCCTGGCAGGCGCAGCGCGGGCCAGGACAGGCTGGCCAGCCATGCAACGAACGCGGCGACCAGGAAGAGTGCCACGGCGCCGATCCAGCCGCGCGCGACTGCGCCAGCGACGAACAGGGCGGCCAGCACTATGGGCGCGAGCCACCGCGGCAGCTGGCTCAAGAACGCGATCGGCATGGCGCTGGCCTTTTCCAGCGACCGGCGCGTGTTCATCCGGAAACCTCCATCTCCGCGAACTTGGCCCGTCGGCCAACGGTTTCGCATGTCCTTGGCAAAGATACGGCCTGATAACGCATTTGCGATGCCCATGTGCGCATGTCCGTCGAATCCCCGGGCACGGGCATTAGTGGGGAAGACGTGAAAGCCGTAGCCGTAGCCGCAGCCGCGGCAGTGCTGTCACGCATTCGGGGGAATGCAGATGCGACGCGTAGCCATCTTCATCGTGGCCTTGGGGCTCACTATCAGTGGGATCGAGGGATCTACTGTAAGCCGGTCCGTGCCCGGCGTGACCATGGCACGGCTGGACGCACGGATCATCACCGGCGCCTCGCCGGTCAAGGTTATCCAGTACGGCGGGTACACGATCGGTGTCCCGGTGAGCTGGGCCGTCTACCACCTGAGCCTTTCTTCGACTACCTGCGTCGACTACGCCAGGAACGCCCTGTACCTCGGGCGGCCTGGCCTCAACCAGAAGTGCCCGGCGCGTGTCGTCGGCCGTGTCGCCACGATCAGCCTTCAATTTCCGGCCGCCGCGGGCTCGTCCGCCGCGGGCCCGGCTGCGGCAGGCCTTCCCGGCGCCAACGGGCCCGCCGCGGGTGCCGGGCACTCGACGTCGGCCCTGCCCACGGTGGGCAACCTGCCGGAGGGCGGCGGGTCGGTGCGCGCTGACACGCAGGATCACGAACTCTACGCGGCCGTCGGCCGCCCCGGGCTGTCCATCACCGCCACGTACGGCAGCGACGCCGCCTCCGTGCTCGCCATCATCCAGAGCCTGCGCAGAACGTCATCCCAGCCGGCCATGGCGAGCCCGCCCGGCACGGCCAATCAGCCGGCCACGGCCAATCAGCCGGCCACGGCCAGCCCGCCCGGCACGGCTAGCCGGCCCGCCACGGCCAGTCAGCCGGCCATCCCGGTCCGTGCCAACAGCGTTGACGGGCAAATCGTCGGGAAGGGGTTCGACACCTGCGCTACTCCCTCCATGGCGGCGATGCATGCCTGGGTCCATTCCTTCTCCTACGTCGGGATCTACATCGGCGGCGCGGAGGTCGGCTGCCCCTACGGGAACCTGTCGGCCGCGTGGGTCCGCTACGTCACGAGGCTCGGCTGGGGCCTGATCCCCACCTACGTCGGGGCGCAGGCGCCCTGCAACAAGCAGTTCGCGGTGCGGATCCAGCCGGGGTGGGCATCCGCGGAGGGCCAGGCGGCGGCGCAGTGGGCGGTCCAGGACGCGGCGGGCCTGGGCATGGGCCGCGGCACGCCGATCTATTACGACATGGAGTCGTTCAACAGCGCCAAGGCGTTCTGCACCGCCCAGGTGCTCTCCTTCCTCGACGGGTGGACCAGGGAGATCCATGCGTTGGGGTACGTGTCCGGCGTGTACTCGAGCGCGGCCACGGGGGCCGAGTCCCTGGGGCTCGCCAGCTCGGTAAACGGCCACTCGCTGGCCGAGCCGGACTCGCTCTGGTTCGCGTTCTGGGACGGCCGGTCCAACGTGATCGGCACGCCCTACCTGTCCCCGTCGTGGTGGCCGGGATACCGCCGGATCAAGCAGTATCTGGGAGCACGCAACCGCTCGGTGAACGGCTTCGGCCTGAACATCGACGCCGACCTGATCCGCGGTCCCACGTACCGGTAAGGGTCCGGGGCCCGGTAAGGGCCGGTAACCGGTCAGTGACTGCCTGATGCTGCGACACGGGTATTCGGCACCGGCCGGCCCGCTAAACTAGGGCCGTCCCGTGGATCTGCGGCCTGCGTTGACGGCCGGCCCGCGAGACGCGCCTTAGGCGAATGCACCCAGGCGGGCCTGCCCGACGCCCGCAACCCGCCGACCGCCAGCCGGATGGAGTCTGTCATGGCACGCAATGACCGCATGGACACGATCGTGAGCCTGTGCAAGCGGCGTGGTTTCATCTTCCCGTCCAGCGAGATCTACGGCGGGCTCCGGGCCTCCTGGGACTACGGGCCGCTCGGCGTGGAGATGAAGAACAACATCAAGCGCCAGTGGTGGAAGGCAATGGTCCAGGAGCGCGAGGACATCGTCGGCGTGGATTCGAGCGTGATCCTGGCCCGCGAGGTGTGGGAGGCGAGCGGCCACGTCACCGAGTTCGTGGAGCCGCTCACCGAATGCCAGTCCTGCCACAAGCGGTTCCGCGCCGATCACCTCATCGAGGCCTATGAGGACAAGCATGGCCACCCGCCTGAGGAAGGCCTGGCCCAGATAGCCTGCCCGAACTGCGGCACCAGGGGCGCCTTCACCGAGCCGCGGATGTTCAACGGGCTGCTGCGCACGTACCTGGGCGCGACCGAGGACGAGTCGGGCCTGGCCTACCTGCGGCCGGAGACCGCCCAGGGCATCTTCATCAACTACCGGAACGTCCTGCAGTCGTCCCGCAAGAAGATCCCGTTCGGCATCGGGCAGATCGGCAAGTCGTTCCGCAACGAGATCACCCCGGGCAACTTCATCTTCCGGATGCGCGAGTTCGAGCAGATGGAGATGGAATTCTTCGTCAGGCCGGGCGCGGACGAGGAGGTGCACCAGCAGTGGATCGACGAGCGGCTGAACTGGCATGTCGGCCTCGGCGTGAGCAGGGAGAACCTGCGGCTCTACGAACACCCGAAAGAGAAGCTCTCGCACTACTCCAAGCGCACCGTCGACATCGAGTACAAGTTTGACTTCCCCGGCAGTGAGTGGGCCGAGCTAGAGGGCATCGCGAACCGCACGGACTTCGACCTGACCACGCACGGCCGCGCCTCCGGCCAGGACATGTCCTATCTCGACCCGGAATCGGGGGAGAGGTACATCCCGTACGTGATCGAGCCGGCGCTCGGCGCCGACCGGACCCTGCTGGTGCACCTGCTCGACTCGTACACGGAGGACGAGGCGCCGGACGCGAAGGGGAACATGGAGAAGCGCACAGTGCTCCGCCTCGACCCGAGGATCGCCCCCGTCAAGGTGGCGGTGCTGCCGCTCTCCCGCAACGCGGACCTCTCGCCCAAGGCCCGCGACCTGGCCGCGCGGTTGCGCAAGCGGTGGAGCACCGACTTCGATGACGCCAGCGCGATCGGCCGCCGCTACCGCCGCCAGGATGAGATCGGCACCCCGTTCTGCGTGACTGTCGACTTCGATACCCTGACTGACCAGGCGGTGACCGTCCGGGAGCGCGACTCCATGCGGCAGGACCGGATCGGCATCGCCGCCCTCGAGCCCTATCTTTCCGAACGCCTCACCGGCTGCTGAATCTCTCCGAGCGTCTCGTCGGCTGCCGGCCGCGTGTGACTCGGCTTCGTGCCGCTCGGCTTCGTGCGGCGAACGCCCTCTGAAGCGTTTTTGGGTCGTTGCCCGGGTCGTTGCCGGAGCATATTCCTATAATTTTGGTCGGAAATATTGACAAGATGGGGGCGGCCTGGCATCGTCGTTCCTATGACGACCCACGACGGTACTGAGCGCCGTTACGTGGACCTGCTCCTCGTAGCCAGCGCGGTCTGTTCCCCGCACCTCTGACGCGTCGCGTCTCTCCCGCACTTCTGACGCGTCGCGTCTCTCCCGCACCCTTGACGCCTCGCGTCGCCCCCTATCCCCCTCGCTGCTCTCCGGCCGCGCTGTGTGCGGCTGGCCGTCGCGCATCGATGTGACATCGAACGGCCTCTAGCACGCCCAAGGTCACATCGACGGACGAGTAGCGGGGCCCTATCTGCTACATCCGTGCGTCCGTTCCCAATCGAAGAGGCATTCACCATGACCGAGACCATCAGCCCCACGACCCGTATCAACGTCACCAGGCTGGCCGGCAACATCGGCGCCGAGATCTCCGGCATCGACACCGGAGAAGTGCTCAGCGACGACGCGGTAGCCCAGGTACGCCAGACGCTGCTCGACCACAAGGTGGTCTTCCTGCGCGACCAGAACCTCGACTACGCCAGCCAGGTGGCCTTCGCCGAGCAGCTCGGCCCGCTGACGCTCGGCCACCCGACCCTGGCGTCACCGCCGGACCAGCCACTCCTTGAGGAGATCGACTCCCGCAAGGGCGTCCGGGCCAACAACTGGCACACGGACGTGACGTTCATCGACCGGCCGCCGGCCTTCACCCTGCTGCACGCCGTCGTCATCCCGCCGGTGGGCGGGGACACGCTCTGGGCCAACACGGTGACCGCCTACCAGAGCCTGCCTCTCGACCTGCGCGACCTGGCCGACCGGCTGCGCATCGTGCACACCAACGATTACGACTACGCAGCGGTCTACGACCGGGGCGTGCGCGTTGACGCGGCAGTTGAGGCGGTGCAGAAGGAATTCGTCTCGACCGTCTACGAGACCGAGCATCCCGCTGTGCGGGTGCACCCGGAGACCGCTGAGCACTCGCTGGTCCTCGGCGGCTTCGCGCGGACCGTGCTGGGCTGGTCGCCACAGGCGGGACGCGACCTGATCCGCATCCTGCAGGAGTACGCCACCCGTCCCGAGCAGACGGTCCGCTGGCACTGGCGCGAAGGCGACCTGGCCATCTGGGACAACCGGGCCACCCAGCACTACGCGATCTTCGACTACGGCGACGCGCACCGGCGCGGGGAGCGGGTCACGGTCGCGGGCCCGGTGCCGGTCGGCGTCGACGGCCGGCCGAGCGTGTCCCTGAAGGGCGACGCGTCGGCCTATTACGCAGGTGCGGGGGACACAGAGCGATGAGCAGTTCAGCCGATGTCAACGTGCCGACGGCCCGGTCGGTACCCGTCTATAGACGCAAGAGACGCCGGATCTACGGCATCATCGCCGTGGTTGTCGTCGTCGTCATCGCCCTCATCGTCTGGGCGGTCACCCAGGGTGGCAGCTCCGGGTCGGCTGCGCCGCCCAGCTTCACCATCGCGGTCAGCCAGGGGACTGTCGCCAGCCCGGACAGCATCATCTTGAGTCAGCCATCACTGGAAAAGCTCATCCCCGCGCACGTGCATACCGTGCCGTTCGATGCGGGCGTCACCGCCATCGCCGAGATGAAGAGCGGCTCCGTGCAGGCCATCAGTGGCGTCGGTAACCCGCCTGCCACCGCGGCCATCGGGATCAACACTGGGGTCACCGTCGTCATGGGGTGGGGTTTCGACGACGACCAGCTGCTCGTCCCCAAGTCGGTTACCTCACCGAGCCAGCTGGCCGGCAAGTCGGTCGGCGTCCTGGTCGGCTCGTCGGAAGACTACGAGCTACTGGGTTACCTGGCGCTGGAGCACCTGACCGGCAAGGTCAAGGTGGTCAGCTTTGCCAGTGAGCCCGCGGCGGGTGCCGCGGCGCTGTCCGGAGCGATCGATGCCGCCTACGTGTACGGCGCTCCGGCGGCCGATCTGATAGCGAAGGGCGACCATTCGCTGGTCAACGCCGAGCAGATCGCCAAGCTCGGCATCCCCGGCCTCGACATGATCGCGGTCGCGACCAGCGTGATCAAGAGTGACCCCACGCTGGTGCAGGATTACGTGTGCGCCGAGCTGCAAGGCAGCAGGGATATGACCGGGCCCCAAGCGGCCAAATACCTGGCCGCAGCCGCGAAAGTGCAGGGCGTGCTGGCCAGCCAGGCAGCAACACTTGTGGCGACGACCAAGGGTTACCCGTTCATCCCGCCCAGCCAGCAGCTGTTCTGGCTCGGTTCCACCCTGCACGACCCGACCAGCCGCATCGTCAAGGCTTACCAGCAGACCGGCACGTTCCTGGTCTCGCAGGGAAGGCTCACGTCCGCTCCCTCGGCGGCACAGATCGCGTCACATATCGACATCACCTTCATCAAGAAGGCGCTCGCCGGTGGCTGCCCCAGTTAAGCCGGTGGCTGCCCCAGTCAAGACGCAGGGCGCCGACGTGGTGATCGACTCGGTGGGCAAGACGTTCCGCCGGGGCGGCCGCCGCACCGTGGCTCTCGCCGGGATCAACCTGGAGGTCCGCGCGGGCGAATTGGTCTGCGTGCTCGGGCCGTCGGGATGCGGCAAGTCCACCCTGCTCCGGATCGTGGCCGGTGCCCTCGACAGCGACGAGGGCACCGTCACGGTCGGGGGGCGGCCCGTCCATGGGCCGTCCCCCGACCGGGGCATGCTGTTCCAGACCCCGATGCTGTTCCCGTGGCTCACGACCAGGAAGAACATCCTGTTCGGCCCGAAGGCCCAGCGGTCGGCCGGGCTGAATGAGCGGGACGACCCGGAGCTGGACGCTGAGGCGGACGCCATCCTCGGCACGGTCGGCCTGGCCAAGTTCGGCGACGCGTTCCCTCATGAGCTCTCCGGCGGGATGAGGCACCGGGCGGCATTCGCCCGCGCCATCATCACCCGGCCGTCGCTGCTGCTCATGGACGAGCCGTTCGGTGCCCTCGACGCCATCACCCGGCTGCGCATGCATGACTTCCTGCTCAGCATGTGGGATCAGTACCGGACCACCATCATCTTCGTGACGCACGACATCGAAGAAGCCGTCCTGCTTGGCGACCGGGTCGCCGTTATGGGCGGCCGGCCGCCGGGCATCCAGGAGGTCATCGACATCCCGCTCGACCGGCCCCGCCATGCCGTCGATGCCGATACGGAGGCGTTCCTCACCGCCAAACGCAGGATCCGGGCGTCCCTGCATCCCTGACTCTTCCCCCGAGGAGTGTGAATCATGACCGCCTGGCGCTCCCTGCCAACGCTCGGTGACAGTCTGCTCGTCGACGACACCAAGACCGCCGTGGCCCTGCTGGGCGCGGAAGACCTGGACGGGCTGGACGAGCGTGATGCCCGCGACGATCTTGCCGCATACCGGCGGGCCAGGCGGCGGGCGCGCACCCGCCGCCTGGGCACCGGGGTGGCCGGCCTTATCGGCCTCGCCGTCGTGTGGCAGATCGCCGCGACTCTGCTCAGAGACCCGGTGTTCCTGCCCTCGGTCACCCAGACCGCCTCGACGTTCCTGCACTACATCGACCGGCCATACCCGGCGCAGGGCTCGCCGCTGTGGTACGACGCCCTTGCCAGCCTGCGCCGCATCCTGATCGGCTTCACCATCGGCGTCGCGGCCGGGGTGACCCTGGGCTCGGCCATGTCGTCCTCCCGCGTGGTGCGGCATCTGATCGACCCGGTCATCGAGGTACTCCGCCCGCTGCCACCGCTCGCGTTCATCCCGCTATTCATCATCTGGTTCGGGATCGGGGAACTGCCCAAGGACGTCCTGATCGTCATCGGGATCACCCCGATCATGGCGGTCACCAGCGTCGCCGCGCTCGACGAGGTACCCGAGGACCTGCGGCTGTGCGCCCGGACGCTCGGCGCGTCCCGCCTGTACACCCTGCTGCACGTGCAACTCCGGTCCGCCCTGCCCGGCATCCTGACCGGGATGCGCATCTCCATGGCCGGTGCCTGGACCAGCATCGTCGCCGCCGAGCTCATCGCGGCCACCAGCGGCCTTGGTTACCTGATCCAGCAGGCGGGCGACTACCTCAATACCGCCCTCGTCCTGTCCGGGATCATCTGCGTCGCGGTGATCGCCCTGACCCTCGATGCCTGCCTGCGCGGGCTGCTCCTGCTGGCCGACCCGGGCAGGCGGGGGTGAGCCGCAGCCGAATCGGCGCACGCTCCCCGCCGGGGAGGACATGCCGGGCGAAGGCCACCATTTAGCTATAATTAAGATCGGAATAGTTGACATAACGGAACATAGT
>Ga0066793_10000383_pt1 | contig 16957 bp, 14 predicted proteins | sample PersoiDNA2013189_FD_83876 | JGI IMG/M metagenome (GOLD analysis project Ga0066793, IMG submission 83876) | Permafrost soil microbial communities from the Arctic, to analyse light accelerated degradation of dissolved organic matter (DOM) -... | ecosystem: Environmental > Terrestrial > Soil >... | reverse complement strand
TGTTCGAACGTGGATTGGTGGAGGTGTCCGTGGAAGGCTTGATGCAGGACTACGAACTCTCTCTTCAGCATGTGCTCTGGCGAGTGGAGCGCCTGCACCAGAAGAAAGAGGTGGTGACGAAGCGGGAGCAGGGCGTGCACCGCATGACCAACGCCGAGATGGTGCCGCGCATCAACCGGCTGGCCGGCGCTCTGAAGAGGCTCGGCATCAAGCCCGGCGATCGGGTGGCGACTCTCGCCTACAACAATCACCGGCACCTCGAGCTCTATTACGCCGTGCCCTGCATGGGCGCGGTCTTGCATACGCTGAACCTTCGTCTGTTTCCTCAGCACCTTGAATTCATAGTCAATGACGCGGAAGACAAGGTTTTATTTGTCGATCAGCCCTTGATTCCTCTCCTCAAGCCGCTGCTCGGAAAGATTCCCAGCGTCCAGCAGATCGTTTTGATGACCGACACGCCGGAGGCGTCCCACGACGAAACCGGGTTCGGCACTCTGCTCGACTACGAATCGCTCCTCGGGGCCGAGAGCGAGAGCTACCCGTGGCCGAAGCTGTCAGAGCGCATGGCCGCCGCCATGTGTTACACGTCCGGCACCACCGGCAACCCGAAAGGCGTCGTCTACACGCACCGGTCCCAGTACCTGCACACCATGGGCGTGCTGCAGGCCGACAGCCTCGGTATCACTGAGAAAGACACCGTCCTACCGATCGTGCCCATGTTCCATGCCAACAGCTGGGGCTTGCCCTACGCCTGCGGCATGGCCGGCTCCAAGGTGCTGCTGCCCGACCGGTTCATGGGCGACGCGAAGTCGATCGTCGAGCTCGCCGAACAGGAAGAGGCCACCATCCTCGCCGGCGTCCCAACAATCTGGATCAACACAGTCGCGTACTTGAACCAGACGGGCAAGCGGCTGCCGAAGGTCCACACGGTGATCTGCGGCGGTTCGGCCATTCCCCGCTCACTGATGGAGTCGATGGACTCGCTCGGCCTGCGCATGCTGCATGCATGGGGAATGACGGAGACGTCCCCGCTGGGCAGCGTCGCGCGGCCGCGGGCCGGCACCAAGCCTGAGGATGAGCTTCACGCGAGGCTGACGCAAGGACCCATTTCGCCGGGCGTAGAGATACGCATCAGCGACCCCGCGACCGGCGAGGAGCTGCCCTGGGATGGCGTCGCGTTCGGCGAGATCCAGGTGCGCGGGCCGTGGATCGCCCGCGGCTATCACAACGGCTACGACCCCGGCAAGCTGACCGAGGACGGCTGGTTCCGTACCGGTGACGTGGCCAAGATCACGCCCGAGGGCTACATCGAGATCGTGGACCGCACCAAGGACGTGATCAAGTCCGGCGGCGAGTGGATCTCGTCCGTGGAGCTCGAGAACGCGATCATGTCGCACCCGAAGATCCTGGAGGCGGCGGTGATCGGTCTGGCGCACCCGAAGTGGGACGAGCGGCCTATCGCCTACGCTGTGTCGAAGCCCGAGTTCAAGGGCAAGGTCACGCAGGAAGAGGTGATCGACTTCCTCAAGGACAAGGTCGCGAAATGGTGGCTGCCCGACGAGGTGCGCTTCATCGATGAGGTGCCGAAGACCTCGGTGGGCAAGTTCGACAAGAAGGTGCTGCGTGCGAGCGCCGTACCGATAAAGGAAGGAAGCAAGCACGAGGTGAAGCGCTGATGGCACGAGCAACTGCGCGCGAGCACACGATTGGCCGGGACACCTACCACTTCAAGTGGGACAACTCGATTCCCCCGGCGGTCGAGATCGAGCCGGGCGACGTCGTCCACTTCGAGACGGAGGAAGTGACCGCCGGACAGCTCAAGAAGGGCGACCCGGCGTCGAAGCTCGGGGCGCTCGACTTCGACCGCCTGTACCCGCTGGGAGGCCCCGTCTATGTCAAGGGCGCCGAGCCCGGCGACACGCTGGAGGTCGAGATCCTTCAGCTCAAGCCGGGTTCCTGGGGGTGGGCGGCGCTCCTGCCCGGCCTGGGACTGCTGGCCTCCGACTTCCCCGATCCCTATGTGCGGTACTTCGACCTCGGAGACAGGAAGTCGGCCGAGCTGCGCCACGACATCCAGATCCCCATCGCGCCTTTCTGCGGCACGATGGGCGTGGCGACCGACGAGCCTGGTCCGCACGCCGTCCTCCCGCCCACCAAGGGCGCCGGCAACATCGACACCCGTCACCTCACGGCGGGCACCAAGCTCTACCTCCCGGTTTTCGTGCCGGGAGCCCTCTTCTCGGCCGGTGACTGCCACGGCGCGCAGGGAGATGGCGAGGTCTGCGTTACCGGGATCGAATGCCCGATGACGTTCTCACTCCGGTTTGGAGTGGTCAAAGGTGCCTTGCTCCGCCCGTGGAGCTACCACTTCCTGACCCCGGCCGCACCACTTCAGCCGCGCAGCGACGAGAAGGGATACCACGCGGTCTGCGCCCTCGGCCCAGACCTCATGGACAATGCGCGCAACGCCGTGCGCGACACCATCGCGTGGCTCACGGCCGACCACGGCTTGAGCCGCGAGGACGCCTACATCCTGTGCAGCCTGGCGGGCGACCTCCGGATCAGCCAGATCGTCGACCAGCCGAACTTCGGGGTCTCGTTCTACCTGCCGCTGAGCGTCTTCCACTAGCCAGGAGGCTCCGCTGGGGCTTTACCCCCTCAAGGGGTAGTGACCCGCGTACCGTGCGGCATACTGACCGACTGGTGTTCGAAGGTTGAGTACGACACAACTCGGGCGCTATCCCATCGAAGCCGAGCTCGGGCGTGGGGCGATGGGGGTGGTTTATCGATCGACCCATCCACGCCTCGAGATCCCCGTCGCGATCAAGGTCCTGGCTGAGCAGTACTCGAGCGACACCAGCTTCCGCCAGCGCTTCCACCGCGAGGCGGCCACCGTCGCCGCGCTCAACCATCCGGGCATCGTTCGCGTCTACGACTTCGACGAGGACGGACCGGTCCTGTTCATCGTCATGGAGTGGGTCGAAGGCCGCTCGATGCGGTCGTGGCTCGACGAGTACGGGCGGTTCAGCGTCGACGTGTCGGTCGACCTGATCCAGCAGCTGCTGTCGGCGGTCGGCGTCGCCCACGACTACTCGGTCGTCCACCGTGACCTCAAGCCCGACAACATCCTGATCTCCAACCGCGGCAAGACGAAGATCCTCGACTTCGGAATCTCAAAGCTCATCGACGACAAGCACCGCCTGACCGCGACCGGAAGCATGGTCGGCACCCCCGCATACATGGCGCCCGAGCAGGTCAAGGGCGAGGCGGTAGACGCAACGTCGGACATCTATTCGCTCGGGATGATCCTCTACGAATTGCTCCACGGCGAGCCGCCGTTCACCGGTGCGCTCCCGTCGGTCCTTCACTCGCAGGTGTTCGACAGGCCGCGAGCGTCGACTGCCATCCCCTCACCGATCATGGAGATCATCTGGAAGGCGACTGCGAAGGACCGCAGCCAGCGCTTCCAGAGCTGCGAGGAATTCTCCGGCGCGTTCCATTACATGCCCAAGCCTGGCGCTGCGCAGCCGCCGGTAGAGGCGATCTCGGACGAGATCGCGGTCGACGACAAGGTGGAGGAGCGGGTACCGGCGCCGGCGCACCACGACGGCCACAAGCCCCCCGGCGTATGCACGTACAGCGATTGCCAGGAAAGGCGCGGATGGGCGTGCGCCTACAAGGACCTGACCGGCCGCGAGTGCAAGAGCTGGTGGTGCCGCAGACACATCCAGTTCATCGAGCGGACGCCGTTCTGCCCCCGGCACGCGAGCGTGATCCGGGCCCTGGCGCCGACCGCGAACACGATCTTCGAGATCAAGAACCGGCCCGCGGTCGACGACCGGGCGCTGCCGCTGGCGGCGCTGGTGGCGGAAGACATCGACAAGGACGTCACCGAGCTCGTCCGCCGGCGCTACCAGAACCGCAAAGACGTCACGCTCGCGCGCGACCGCACGGTCCGGCAGACGTGGTCGGGACGGAATGAGGTGGCGTGGGAGCGGAGCTGGGCGGCACTGAAGAGCCAGGGCTACCTGGTGCGGATCGCCGTCCGCGTGTCCACCGACGAGCCGGACACTGTGCAGCTGCTGATCGGCAACACCGTCGTATTCAAGGAGGTGCCGGACTGGATCAGCCGCCGCCGCGAAGGCGAGCCCCCCGACCACGCCGACCGTGCGCGGTTCGGCAAGAAGCTGTTCGGCGCGATCCTCGAGCACGTCGACGAGCCACAACCCGTGCCATCGACCGTGCCGTCCCCCAGCCACGAGATCGAGCCTCCCCCACCTCCCGAGATCAACCGGACGCTGATCGAGGGCATGATCCTCCGCCTGGCGTCGACGGCGACTCGCGTCACCGGGTATGAGCTGGCCGAGCAGCTCGCGCTGCCGTTCTCCGCGGTGGAACCCAGCCTGAAGTCGCTCATTGGCTCGAACTTCCTGGATGCGCTCGGCCTGGCTTCCGAGCAGGGTCCCTGGCTCGGCCGCCCGCTCCCTGAGCGAATGGCTTACGCGATCACGAAGCAGGGACGCACGCGCAGCGAGCAGATCGGCGACTCGAGCACCCGCTACGCGGGCCCGGCCCCGGTCTCGATGCAGGAGTACCGCGCGGTGCTTGCGGAGGCGGCCAAGCCCGGCACTCTCGACCTGGTCAAGGTCAACCTGGCACTCAGCGGCATCGAGCTCGCACCTGGCGTGACCGAAGCGGTCCGGGCCGCAGTCAACTCCCGGTCCTCGATCTTCATCTACGGCGCGCCTGGCAACGGGAAGACCACCCTGGCGCGACGCATTCCAAGCCTGCTCGGCGGCCCGATCGTGATCCCGATGGCACTCGACATCGGGGGCGGCGAGGTCATGACGATATTCGACGGATCAGTGCACCGCCTCGAGACACACCAGCCCGCCGACCGCCGCTGGCGGCGCGTGGCGCGGCCTCTCGTCCAGGTCGGCGGTGAGTTTCAGCTCGAGATGTTCGAGCCGACGTGGGAGGAGGGCAGCCGCACCTATGGCGCGCCGCTCCAGGTCAAGGCAAACGGAGGAGTCCTGCTGATCGACGACCTCGGCCGGCAGCGCGTCTCCCCCAAGCAGATCCTCGACCGGCTGCTCGTGCCGCTGGAGCAGGACACCGACTTTATGAACCTGACGTCGACGGGCCGGAAGGTGGAGATACCGTTCCAGGCGCAGCTTGCGCTGTCCACCAACCTGCGCCCGGCGGAGCTGCTCGACGAGGCGTACCTGCGCCGGCTTTCCTACAAGGTCCTCATGCCGGACCCGACGTGGGAGATGTGGTGCCGGATCTTCGAGCGGGAACGCGAGCGCCTTGCCATTCCTCCAGACCCCGGCGCCCTCGAGATGATCTCGACGCTCTACAGCGGCCGGCCGCTTCGCGGCAACCATCCGCGCGACCTGCTGGAGCGGTTGGTCGACGTGTCCTCCGCGCGCGGCGTGCAGCCCAAGCTCACGCCAGAGCTCGTCGAGGCCGCCTGGCACACCCTTTTCATCACGAGCTAGGCCTGCGGGCCCCACCGCCCAGCGCGCGCGTGATGTCGGCCGTCGAGAGCGTTCCGACCAGCTCTCCGCCATCGATTACGAGCATCTGACCTTCGTCCGTCGACGAGAAGCGGTCCAGTACCTTTGTCACCTCCTCGCCGGGCGAGGCCATGGGGACCCTGTCCATCCCGGTACCGAACTCGCGCACCCGCCGCACGTGTCGTTCTTGCTGCGGCACCTGGGCCAGCTTCGCCAGGGTGACGATTCCGTCGAGCGCCCCGTCGAACGTCTTGAGCGGGTAGGCGTGAGCATGCTGCCCCGGCACGTACGAGCGCATGAACTCATCGACGGTGATCCAGCCCGGCGCCACGGCTGGATCGCGCGACATCAGGTCGCCGACACGCAGGCCGCTCAGCGCGCCTCGCATGAGCACCTGCGCCGCCTCCGACCTGGCTGCTGACATCAGAAACCAGCCGAGCAAGATTGGCCAGAGCCCGCTCAGCGCACCCTGGACAAGCAGCTGCAGCAGCCCGACGCCGATCATCAGGAAGGCGCACATCCGTCCAAGCCACGCGGCTCGGGAGGTGGCGCGATAGCGATCGCCTTGCCGCTTCCAGAGCCACGCGCGCAGCAAGCGGCCGCCGTCGAGTGGAAAGGCGGGAATGAGGTTGAAGAGCAGCAGGATGGCGTTGGATCCGGCCAGCCACGCACAGCCGCCTTCGACAAGAGGCGGCCCTCCAGTGGCGTCGAGAATGAAAGTGGCGGCGCCGAACAGGATGGCGAGCGCAAGGCTGACGAGGGGGCCGGCGATCGCGATCCTGGCCTCCACTCCCGGCGTCGCGGCATCGCCCTTCAGCCGGGCGACGCCGCCGAAGATCCAGAGCGTGATGCCGTCGACCTTCACGCCGAGCCGTCTCGCGACGAGCGCGTGGCCCATCTCGTGACTCAGGAGCGACGCGTAGAAGAGCAGTCCCGCGACCGACGACACGATCCAGTAAGCGGACTGCGGCTGGTCGGGCACGACCGCGGGAAGCACCTGGCTTGCGAGGGTCCAGACGATGAGGGCGAAGACGATGGCGAGGCTCCAGTGCAGCCCCACCTCGATGCCGGCAATCCGCCCCATGCGGACGCTTGCGCCCACAAGGCGAATGGTAGAAGGGCGGCTCACAGGGCCTGGGTATACTTCCGTTTCGAGCTGAGTGCGCCCCTGCGCGCGCCCGGCCCTACGCGGCGGTGGCGGAATGGCAGACGCGCTAGTTTCAGGAGCTAGTGTCCGCAAGGACGTGGAGGTTCAACTCCTCTCCGCCGCACCACACAGACCGGCCCGTCAGCCGCCGGATTTCAGTGTTCGGAGCCACCGTTCAGGCGACCCGCAAGCGACGGACTAGAACCAAGACCACTCAAGCTGCATCGCGCGAAATGCCGCCATCAGCGGCTCAGGATTTGCTCCAGCTGGGCTTTTCGCATTCTCGAGCGGCCCTTGATGCCGCGGGCCGTGGCCTCGTTGAGAAGCTGGTCGTAGGCCCGACCGCCTGATCCCTTTGTGGGATCGCAATCCGCCGAGCCGGCCAGATGAGATGTCGTCGATGGACGTGCGGTACAGTCGCTCTCGCTTCGGACTCCATGAGCTCTGTGGCATTCGATCAAGCCACTTTTACCTTGACAACGCCCGGCCAATCCATTCGACTGTGCCCCGCCGTGTCGAGTGCGCCTTACGACCAGGTCCAAACCCTCTACCGAACGCTTCTCGTTTTCGCGACGGTCGCCGTACTGATCCTCGCAGTGGGTCTGGTCGAGTTCGTTTACTTCGAACCGCCGGGACAGACGACCGGGGTGAAGGCGCGAATCGTCGGCGTCTACGCATACGACCCGGCGACTGGCACCACTCTGGGAACTGACCGGTCCGCCTTCGGTCGCAGCGAGGAATTCGCTGCGGTCGTTGATTGGTCGGGCCTTCCACCGAACCTGAACGTTGGCGCCCGGTGGTACGACGGATTCGGCACCATTGTCGGCCGGGTCGGCCCGAGCACGCCGGCCGATCTCGGCAACTTCTCCGTCGTCCCGGTCATCACGCCTCCGGGCCTGCATCACAACCTGCCCGGCCAGTACACATTCGTCGTCGAACGACTTCAAGGCGGGCTTCCGGTCGAGGTGCTCGGGCGCCGAATCGTCCTGGTTGAACGGTAGTAGTGAGCACGAGCACCTACACGACACCGCCCGCCGCCAACCCGCATCCACGGCTGCGACCTGGCCGTTACGGCATCGCGATCGCGGTCGCCGCCGTCGTGGTGATCACGCTGATCATCAGCTCGCTCCTCAACTACGTCTACCTCGACACGATCCCGGCGCGCACTTCTTTGTACGGGCTGCTCGCGGTGGCGCTGATCGCGCTCGGCACGTACATCGGCGTGAGGGCGTTCACGCGGGACCGGGCAAGCCGGCGCAAGCACCTCATCCGCGCGGGCGTGCTGCTCGGTCTGGGCACGTTGCTGTGGCTGCTGGTGATCGATGTGTTCGTCTTCACGCAGGCGGCCGGACCCTTGATTGCCGCGATCTGCGCCGTGGCGTGTCTGCCGACGACAGCCTTTGGACTTTTCGTCGTGCGGCGCATGGACCGCAATGAGAAGGAGCCGTGGCGCCTGGTTCTGGTCGCGGCGGCTTGGGGCGCGATCGTCGCCACCAGCCTGGTCATCTGGGGCGAGACCATCTGGGACCGGATCGCTCAGAGCACCCTCGTGCCTGGCCCGGGGCTTGACGCGTCGACGGCGTTTTCGGCGGGCCTGCTCGAAGAGCTCGCGAAGGGACTTGCCGTGGTGCTCCTTTTCCTCGTGATGCGCAATGACTTCGACGACGTCGTCGATGGGATCGTCTACGGTGCCGCGGTCGGGCTCGGGTTCAACTTCCTCGAGTCGATCGCCTACATGACGAACATGTACGCGATCTTCAGCCCGGAGGGCTATGGAGGGGCCGCGGCGGGCCTGCAGTGGTATGGGAGGCAGGTGCTCGGCCTGTTCTTCGGGCACGCGACTTACACCGCGTTCATCGGAGCGGGGCTTGGCATCGCGCGACAGCTGCCGCACAAGCGACAGAAAGCGTTCGCCATCGTGAGCGGGTTTCTGATCGCGATCGCCGGCCACTTCTCCTGGGACGCGTGGGTGCAGTTCTTCCCGATCGACAACACGCTGTTCGGGCTGGTGGAGATGCACCTGCGGACGCTGATCATGACCGGGCCGTTTACCGCCGCCGTGATCGCGCTGCTGATCTTCGGGATCCGCTACGAGGCGATGGGACTCACCGACCAGTTCCGGAAAGAAGCGACCACGGGGTCAGGGGCGATCCTGCCGGAGGAGGTGCCGATCCTCTCGAGTCCGTGGCGGCGGCTCAAGCAACGTCTGCGCGCGTTTCAGCGCGGCGGGCTGCGCGCCTACCTCGAGGTCGCGCGCCTGCAAACGGCGCAGCTCGACCTCGCCATGGAGCGGTGGCACCGCGAACGCCAGGAGATCGATATGCCGCTGGAGGCCGAGGACGCCCTGAGGCAGCGGGTGATCCAGCTCCGGCACTGGGTGCCGGCGGCTTAACAGGCAATCAGTAAGTCCCATCCTCATCGCCGCTCTGCGCGCCTGGGTTGTAGGCCAACTTTTTTCAAGCTTCATCCTCTTCGCCGCTCTGCGCGCTGGAAGCCGGCGGGAGGAGGATGGGCCCTTGCCGAGACCTGCTAACAGCTAGGCGGGCAGGCGCCCCCAGATCGCTCTCGCCGCCGCCAGCATCAGGAGCATTGACGCGCCGGCCCACGTGATGGCGGAAACGATCGGGTCGCTGAAGTCTGTTCCGCTGAGCACGGCGTGCAGGAAGATCAACGCGAAAGCGACATAAGCAAGGCGGTGAAGCCAGAGCCACAGGTCCTTGTTCATCCGGCGCCTGAGCAGCGCGGTCACGGTAACGATCACCAGCAGGTCGACCGAGAGCGCGCCGAGCCCAATCGCGAGCGTGCCGTAGGTCGAGTGAAAAGGAACCACCAGGTCGAGCAGCCCGATGCGAGCCGTCGTGTCGAGCACCAGCGACAGCAGGTGCATGCCGGCGAGCGGGATCCACAAGACCGTCGTGTATTCGTGCAGCGCGCGCAAGGCGCGATTGCTTCCCAGCCAGTCGAGCACCGCCGTGCGCAGTGCGATTCCGGTCACCAACGCGATGGCAAGCGCCGCGTAGGAGCTCAGTCCGGCTACACGTGACAGCACCCAGAAGAACTGGTCCAGCGTCATTGCCGAGGGCTCAGCCACCAGGCGAGGGCGTGGGCTGCGCAATAGGCCGGCGCCAGCTCCGGGCCGACCAGCAGCGCAGCCTTGGCGACGATCTCGGCCTCCACTCCGTTGGCGGCGACGACCGAGACCTCCTCGAGGCCGGTCCGCGCGGGGAGCCCCGTCCGCGGATCGATGAGGTGATGGTTCTCACCCCAACGCCGGCGGCGCACGCTGCTCGTCGCAGCACCCTGTTCACGCAGCGGCACGGTCGCGCCGGCAATTCCGACCGGCCAGCCGGCGCCGGCGGGCCCCGCCCCGCCTGCGCTCAGGTCGCCGCCGAGGTTTGCGAGCGCGTTCGGCCCCAACGAGACTCGAAGCCGGTCGGCCATCCAGCCCTTTGCGATCCCACCGAGGTCGATGCCCGCGCCGGGCTCGAGTCGCGCGGCGCCGGGCCGCACGGCCAGCACTTCCGGCAGTGCCTGCAACGGACACGCCCGCGGCTCAGTGGCCACGGGCCGGCCCTCGGACAGGGGCCTCGTGTAGCCGACCGCTTCCATCGACCGCAGGACGGCCACGTTGACGAGGCCCGCGCTGGTCTCAAACGCCCGCAGGGACTCGCGCAGAAGGGATTCCAGCTCGGGGCTGACATCTCTCCAACCGCCAGGTGAAGCGTTGAAACGGGACAGCTCGCTGTCTGGCGAGAACCGAGTGAGCCTCGCACCCAACCGGCGCAGCCAGAATTCCGCTTCCAGCAGCCGGCTGCGCGAGAGCCCGATAGCGAAGAGGCTGCAGTTCGTGCCGAGGGCCTCGAAGTGATGAGCCTGGACCGGCGCCCGGCGCAGCCGACCTGAATATTCAGGAGGCATACGTCGATGTCACCGGATGCGCGGTTGTGGGCTGGACAGACGGTCCGAGCGTCAGCGTCCCCCCGGGTGCTGAGACGCTTGCGTCTCGGGACACGTTGAGCACCGTGGGCTGAAGCGGCGCCGCCGGATTCTTCAGGTGCGCGCTGACGTACAGCGCCGAGAGCGCGGTCGCTGCCACTGTGAGCAGCGTCGCGCCCGCCTTGAGGATGACGATGCGCATCTCAGACCGAGCTGGAGACCGGCGCCTTCAGGAATGGAACGCTGTCGAATGACGCCCCGAGGATCTTGCTGGAGTCCGCGCCCAGGTGTCCGCTCAGGATCTCCTGGTAAACGGAGCGGAAGTCGACCGCGTACTTGAGGTTGCCAGTGGCGTCGAGGCTGGTCAGACTCGGCGCCTCGCCATAGAGGCCGCCCTTGACCGGGTCACCGATCAGGAGCAGCGGCGCAGCCGCGCCGTGGTCGGTACCGCCACTTGCGTTCTCCTTGGGTCGCCGACCGAACTCTGACCACGTGGCGATGAGCACCTTGTCGGCCATGCCGTGTGCGGAGAGGTCCTGGTAGAAGGCTCCGACGGCTGAATCGAGATATCCCATCAGGTCGTCATGCCGGTTGAGCTCCGTGTAGTGCGTGTCGAAACCGCCGAGCGTGACGTGCAGCAACTTGACACCCGTCCCGGTGACGATCAGCTCAGCCGCGAGCTGCAGCGCCGCCGCGAGCTGGTTCTTCGAGGAATAGACGAGCTGCACCTTGTCGCTGTAGTCGGCCAGGGGTTGGTAGCTCGCGGCGGACGTGCGCAGCGTTGCCATCGTTTCCGTCGCCGTTGCGATCGCGGTGTCGAACAGCGCGCCATAGATCCCCGGTGTTCCCTTGTATAGAGCACCGACGGCGGCCTCGACCTCGCTGCCACCGCTGAAGCCAAAAGTCTTCTGGTTCTGGATCACGGTCATCGTCGCCTGCAGGTCGCGCAGGGCGCCCGGAACGTCGGTCGCGCCGCATGCGCACCCGGTCAAGGGATGGCCGTTGGAGTCGTAGGCGGTCGCCAGCGTTTTCCCGAGCCAGCCGTCCACCTGCCGGCGCGTGGGATCACCCGTCTCCCAGACGCGAATCGACTCGAAGTGCGAGAAGGTCGGGTTCGGATATCCGACGCCCTGGACGATCGCCACCTTGCCCTTGTCCCAGAGTCCCTTGACGGCTCCGAGGTTGTGGTTCAGGCCGAACTGGCTGTTCAGCGGCAGTGCCTGCGAGACCATCGGGCCGGAGAGCTTGGGCCGAAGGTCGTGCAGAGAAGGGTCCGCCAGCGGCACGACTGTGCGCAGCCCGTCGTTTCCGCCCGCGAGCTGGATCATCACGAGCACGTTGTCGTTGGTCATGCCTTCGCGCTTGGCCGCATAGACAGCACGCGCGAAGGCATCGGGCACCGCCGCGTACCCTGCCGCCAATCCCGCCGCGCCTGCGCCGAACACGAGCCCGGCCTTGAGAAAGTCGCGCCGCTTGAGCTGGTTGATGCCGATCTGCGCGTTAACGCGATGAGGATTGGCCCTATTGATTGCGTTTGTCATCTGTCCTGCACCTACTTGAGCTGAAATTCCGGGGATGCGAGGGTTATGAACCAGCGCGCGCGATCATCGGCGGCCTGGTTCAAAAGCGTTGCCGTCTGCGGGCTGAGGACGCCGTCGAGCTGCTTGCGTGGCGCGTCTGATACCGACGGCAGGGCCGTCTTGATCTGGCCGAGCGCGGCGGTCACGAAGTTCACGCGTTCGACGACCGTGCTGGACGAGATCCACGACTCGTTGTTGGGCCATCCGCCAACGTCAGGGGGGTCAAAGAGCGACTGGCCCATTCCCGAGCCGGCGCCCGCGATGAGCTTCGAAAGCTTGGTCGCACCGAGAGCCCGCGCGGCATGGACCATGAAATCGGTCGGGCTCTTGACCAGTGTTCGGTAGCTTTGCGCGGAGCTGAAGTCGGGGCTGGTGAGCACAGTCCGCATCAACGTCTTCATGTCGTAGTTGCTGCGGCGGAACGCATCCGCAAGGCTCTTTATGTAGCCGGCATCGGGCTGGGCGGCGACGAAATGCTGCGCAACCTTCGCGGCGATGAACTGGGCGGTGGCGGGCTGAGCGAGGATTCGATCGATCACCCCTTGCGCGTCGAGCGGACCGGTCTTCCCGAGATAGGTGACGCTTCCCTTGAACGCACGCCGCGGGTTGAACAGCCCCGGGCGCTGCGTGCTGTAAACAGGCAGGTTGCGGGTGACCCCGGTCGCCACCGTCACAGTCGCGGTCGAGTCGGGCTGCGGCAGCTGCCAGCCGGCAAGAGCCTTCGCACTCTCGCGCACGTCACCTTCTGTGTAATTGCCGGGGCCCATCGTGAAGAGCTCCATGAGCTCACGCGAGTAGTTCTCATTAGGGCTCTGACCTGTCGACGTGGCGAGGTCGAGGTAGCGCAGCATCGCCGGATCGGTCGTGACCTGCATCAGCATCGATCGCAGGTTCGTCATTGACATCCGGCGCCACGTGAGGTTCTGCCAGTACATGAACGTGTCGTCGGCGACCTTGCGGTAGTCGCTGGTGAAGTGGCCGTGCCAGAAGAGGGTCATACGCTCGGCAAATGGGGTCGGCGTGCTGAGCATGTGGTCGAGCCACCACTGCTGCAGCGGACCGACGGCGAAACGCCCACCTGGTGTCGATGCCGCGGCGAGCGCTGGAGGCTCGACCGGGTTTGTGTCGACCAGCCGGTCGACAGTCTTGTTGAACCCGTCGGACAGTGCCGTTTCAAGCTGGGCGGGCGTGTATCCGAAGCTCGTACGGCGCAGGAGTTGCATGACACGGGCCGACTCAGAGCCCAGGGGCGAAGTCCAGTCCATGCCGAGTGCGGCCTTTGGTCTGGCCAGGTTTTGCATCGATCCGCCCAGCAGGCGGACCGCGCCGACGCCAACCCCGCTGGCGAGCGCCACTGCCAGCGCCTGGCGCCGCGTGATGCCTCGACGAGGTTGAACGGCGGTGGAGGTGACCTTTTCTACATCTGGAGCAAGGCTCATGCGCCAATTCAATCCGGCGCCACCGCACATGGCATCAGCCGGATGTGAAGAATTCGTAATCGGTACCGAGAATGGAATCAGACGCGGCGAACGCGACCCGCACCCGAGCACGGACCGGCACGTATGAGGCCTGGTACCTGACCGTCGCCGATCCGGACAAGCGGCAGGGGTACTGGATCCGGTACACGTCTTTCAATCCCGCGCGAAGGGAAGCTCAAGACGAGGCACATTGCGCCCTCTGGGCCTTCTGTTTCGACCACGACGACCCGAGCGCGAACTGGGGCGCGAAACAGTCGTTTCCGCTGGGGGAGATGCAGGTCCAATCACGCCCGTTCGTACTCCGCCTCGGTGGTGGGCTGCTCGCCCACGACGGGTGCTCTGGCGAGGTGCGGAGCGAGCGGGGAACCATCAGCTGGGACCTGCGCTGGGACTCACGCGAGCGGCCCTTTCCATTCGTACGACCACCGTGGGACATGGTCTCGTCGTTCGCCAACGTTGGGTCGCAGCCGGCGATCAAGGTGTTCGGCACGATCGACGTCAACGGCAGGCGTGTCCGCCTGGAGCACCTGCCGGGCGGCCAGCAGCACACATGGGGATCGAGCCACGCGCTGGAGTGGAACTGGGGTTTTGCGTCGGGACCCGATTTCTGGATCGACGGTGGAACCTCGCGAGTGCGGTCACGCCTGGGAGGCGAGCTGACCGGGACCGCGGTCGGCGCACATATGCGAGAGCAGCGGTTCCTTCTCAACGGACTTGCACACGTGCTGCGGACACGCGGGCCGATCGCCCCGGATTCATGGGCGGCGGAGGCGAAGCTCGGGCGTCGCCGGCTTCACGTCGAGATCACCCCGAGGCGATCCGACCTGATTGGAGTGACCTACGCCGATCCACGCGGCGGGTCGCGAGTTTGCTACCACACAGAGGTCGCCGACCTGGAGCTGCGGCTGACTCAAGGCGAGGAGGTGCTCGCGCGAATCCGCCGGCCGGCCTCGGCCGCGTTCGAGTACGGGGCCGAATCGCCGGTGCCAGGTCTGCCAGTCCTGTTCTGAAACTCGGGCCTTAACAGCCTGGGTTGTCGGCCTTCACGGGCGACTCTAGGCTTCGGGTGTACGGTCGGCCGGGTTGGGGGCAATCAGTAAGTCCCATCCTTATCGCCGCTTTGCGCGCAGGGAGGGCCCCGCCAAAGATGGCAGCGTTGCGAATCACGCTCTGGAAAGCTTGTGGATGCTAGGCTTTTCGTGCCAATGCCTAACTATCGCCTCGGTGAGGCCGCCAAGATGCTCGGGGTCAGCGCCGACACCGTGCGCCGGATGGTCGACGACGGCCGGCTCGTCGCCGTCCGCAGCTCCGGCGGGCAGCGACTGATCGACGGCGCGTCCCTCGCGCGCGTCGCGAAGCCAAAGCGCGCGGCCAAACCCGATGTGGTCGTCGCCCGGTCGGCGCGCAATCGCTTTCCGGGCATCATCACGCGCGTCATCAAAGATCGCGTCGCCGCGCAGGTCGAGATCCAGGCCGGGCCGCACCGTCTCGTGTCGCTGCTCACCGCTGAAGCCGTGAATGAGCTAAAGCTCAAACCTGGCATGCCTGCGGTCGCGGTGGTCAAGGCCACCAACGTGGGGATCGAGCTGCCGCGTGACTAGAAGGTCGGTGGTCTTCGCGGCCCTGCTGCTGCTGGCTGCGTGCGGCGGCCAGACCGGCGGAGCCGGAGCGATAAGCACTCTTCCCCGCACGAACCTGACGGTGTTCGCGGCTGCGTCGCTGAAGCCCCCGTTCGACCAGATCGGCGCACGGATCCTCACGACGAAGAACGTGTCTGTGACCTCCAGCTATGCCGGAACGCAGACCCTGACCGCGCAGCTCACGCAGGGCGCGCCCGCTGACGTCTTCGCGTCAGCGGACACCGCGCACATGACCACGGTGCAAACGGCGGGCCTTCTCTCCGGCCCGTCCAGGCTCTTCGCCCACAACAAGCTGGAGATCGCCGTCGCGAGGCGCAACCCCAAAGGCGTCCACACGCTGGCCGACCTCACGCGTTCCGGGCTGGTCGTGGTGCTCGCCGACCCGTCGGTGCCGGCCGGCAAATACGCCCAGCAGGCTCTGAGCATGGCTCACGTCACCGTGCACCCGGCGAGCCTCGAGCTCCAGGTCACCGGCGTTTTGAGCAAGGTCGCGCTGGGCGAGGCTGACGCGGGGATCGTCTACGTCAGCGACATCGTGACAGACGGCCGGGTCGATGGCATTGCCATTCCGGACAGCCAGAACGTCATCGCGGAGTACCCCATAGCGGCGCTGAAGGGAGCCTCCAACAGCGCCGGCGCGCAGGCCTTCATCGACCTGGTCCTCTCGCCTGACGGCCAGGCGATCCTCCAGGGCGCCGGCTTCCAGGGGGTGTGAGCCAGGGCAGGGTTCCGGCTGCGCTCCTGGCGCTGGCGGGACTCGGACTTCTCTTCTTCCTGCTCCCCCTCGCGGGCCTGATCGTGCGGGCCCCGTGGGATCAGGCAATCGGGGCGATCGAGTCTCCTGAGACCGGCACCGCGCTCAGCCTCTCGCTCTTCTGCTCGCTGGCGGCGACCGCGGTGGCACTCGTCCTGGGCATACCCCTCGCGTTCGTCCTCTCGAAAACGACCGGGCATCTCCGCAGCGTGATGAGAGCGCTGACCACCCTGCCGATGGTCCTCCCGCCCGTCGTCGGCGGCGTCGCTCTCCTGCTCGCATTCGGTCGAAAAGGGCTCGTTGGCTCCATCCTCTACCAGGCGTTCGGCATCCAGATACCGTTCACGACCGCGGCCGCGGTGATGGCCGAGACCTTCGTCGCCATGCCGTTCCTGGTGATCGCGGTTGAGGGCGGCCTTCGCTCGCTCGACCCCCGCTATGAGGAGGCTGCCCGAGCTCTCGGAGCCAGGGGTTGGATGGTGTTCGCCCGCGTGACACTGCCGCTGCTCCGCCCGGCCATCTTCTCCGGCGCGGTGCTCTGCTGGGCGCGCGCCCTGGGAGAGTTCGGGGCCACCATCACCTTCGCAGGCAACTTTCCAGGCCGCACGCAGACGGTTCCGGTTGCCGTCTACGTGGCCCTCGAGACTCGACCAGAGTCGGGAATCGTGCTGAGCCTGATCCTCCTCGCCGTATCGCTCGCAGTCCTGGTCGGAATGCGGGATCGCTGGTTGGGGGCGCTATGAGCCTAAAAGCAAGCGTGAAAGTGAGCCGGACTCCTTTCGCACTCGACGTGCAGCTCGAGATCAAACCAGGCGAGACGGTTGCCGTGCTGGGCCCGAACGGCGCCGGCAAGACGACCTTGCTCCGCGCCCTGGCCGGGCTGATCCCTATCGAGGGGCGCGT
>Ga0066793_10000382_pt1 | contig 16974 bp, 13 predicted proteins | sample PersoiDNA2013189_FD_83876 | JGI IMG/M metagenome (GOLD analysis project Ga0066793, IMG submission 83876) | Permafrost soil microbial communities from the Arctic, to analyse light accelerated degradation of dissolved organic matter (DOM) -... | ecosystem: Environmental > Terrestrial > Soil >... | reverse complement strand
GTCGGCTGGTTGCAACCGGTGCGCGGGGACCGAATGACAGGCGGCGGGTCGGGCCGCAGGACAACCACCTATCGCGCCTTCATTGATCAGAAAACGCCGCTTGTGGCAGGACAACTCACCCGACTGGATATCACGATCGTCGATCAGTTTGGCAAGCCCTTCACCGACTTCGACCCGAGCCCTAATGGCCAGACTGTTCAGGTCAGGGTTGCCAGTCGCGACCTGACCTTTCTGGCAGCAGACTCTATTCAGCAAAATCCCAGTAGTGGCTTGATGGGGATGGCCACGGGCGCAGTGGCGGCGCCGTCCGCCGCTCCTACCCCGAAGGCATCGCCTGCTAAGCGCACCGTTCAGTCGAAACTCGTGTTTCCGGCCGATGGCCAATATGTAGCATTTGTGGACTTCTGGCCACGTGCAGGCGATGAAGTGGCCCTGGCCGTCCCGCTCACGGTCGGCTCAGCGCGAACAGCGGCAGTGGCGGTAACGCCAGACGGCTCGCTCACGCGCACAGTCGGCGATCTGCGCGTTAGCTTGAAGTCCAGTGGGCCATTCCGAGCCAGGCAGTACAATTACATAGACTTCGAGGTGATCGACGCGCAAGGCCAGGTGCGGTCAGATGAGATCCAGTTGCTTTCAGGCGATCTGTGCCAATTGGAGTTAATTGACGAAAAACTGACCACCTTTCTACGACCGGGGTTCCTCAACCGCCCCAAGTTGCGATTCTCGGCCTATTTCCCAAAGCCGGGGAAGTACAAGGCCTGGTTCTCGTTTTACTATGCAGACACGGTAGATCTCTCTTTCCCGCGGGCTACCACTCAAAGATTCAGGGACTGGTACCTCCGCAGCCATCCGAACCAGCTGTATCGGCTCGCGTTCGATATTGACGTGCAGTGAGGAGAAGCGACGTGAAGCGCGTTTCAGTGGTGCTCGTGATTTTGGTGTGGATCGGCGTTCTCCTGGCGGCGTGCGGTGAGAAAGCCACGTCGACAAACGGCCTGAGCAACCCCGATGCAGCCTTGTCGCCGGCAAAGATCCGGGTCGGCGTGGAAGGGATCTTGCCACCCTTTGAAGCGATCAACACGACCACCAAGGAACTGACCGGATTCGATATCGAGTTGATGAAAGCGATTGCGACCCGGGCCGGCCTGAATATCCAATTCGTCAACGTGGGGAAAAATCAACTATTGTCGGGCGTCCTGAATTGCCAGTACGACGCCGGTATCTCGGCGATCTCGATGACTGACGAACTCAGGCAACAGTTAGAATTCTCTGATCCGTACCTGACTGTCGCACAAGCCCTGGTAGTCCAGAAAGGCAATATCACCATCACCGGTCCAGATCAACTGCCGGGCATGACGATAGGCGCGCAGCGAGGCTCGTCCGGTGCAAGCGAAGTCCAAAACATCCCGGGCACTCAATTGGCGATCTATCCGTCTTTCGACCTCGCGTTCCAGGAGCTGATCAGCGGCAATATCGACGCCGTGCTCGCCGGCAAACCGCGAGCAACCAGCTATGCCAGCGTTCCGTCCAACAAGCTCAAGATCGTCGGGGGCGAGTTCGGCAGTGAGACCTATGGCATCGCGGTCTGCAAGGAAAATCCGGCTCTCCTGACGAAAATCAACGAAGGCCTTGCCGCCGTCAAAGCCGATGGCACGCTGGACAAGCTGACGCGAAAATGGCTTGCGAACCCGTGACCTGATCGAGGAGCAGATACGGACGGGCTATCGGCGGACGGCCAGGGTAACCGGCAGCCGGGGCAAGGTAACCGCGACTACAGCGCAGGGTGCCCGGGCATGGCATGTAGGTCACATGGAAGCGAAGCCTCTCTGGTATAAAGATGCGATCCTCTATGAGCTTCACGTGCGTGCCTTTCACGACGGCCATGCAGACGGCATCGGCGATTTCAGCGAACTGACGAGCAAACTGGATTACCTGCAAGACCTGGGGGTGACGGCTATCTGGCTGCTGCCGTTCTACCCATCGCCCTTGCGCGACGATGGCTACGATATCGCCGACTATACGAGCGTCCATCCGAATTATGGCACGTTGAGCGACGTCAACCGCGGCTTCCTTGATGATCATCTCCACCAGCGCGTTTGCCAGCCGGGGCGAGATCGCCTCTTCCCCCTCCGGCTCACCGACGATCACTTCGCCACTGCGCTCGTCCATGCGCAAGGGAACGCGAAGAACATCGCCCTGGCCATCGCCGGCGATCTGTTCGGCCAGTAACCGGCTCAACCCCGCCTGGCTGCTCGCGACTGTCGCGCCCCGCTCGTCCACCACCACGACCGAAGCGCGCAACAGATCGGCCATCCGTTCGGCAACCGACTGGGCCAGGCGCTCAAACTGCACATTGAGCGGCGACAGAGCATCCACGCTGCTTACCCCTGCAACAGTGACTGCGCCCCGTCGATCCAGATCTCGCTGCCGGTAATGTGGCTCGAGGCATCCGAGGCCAGAAAAAGCACCAGTTGCGCGACCTGCTCGGCGCTGGCAGGTTGGCCGCGGGTCAGCGGGATACTACCCTCCGGGTACTCGACCGGCTCTTTGACCCGCTCCAGGTCACGCCGCTCGGTGTTCTCACCGATATTGGTTTCGATCGCGCCCGGGCAGATAACGTTGACACGCACACGATCCCGGGCCAGTTCGACCGCGACCATCTTCGCGAAAGCTACCTGCCCGGCTTTTGAGCATGAATAGGCGGTGGCGCCCGTGTTGCTGAAAATGCGCGTGCCGTTGACCGACGAAGTGATGACAACCGATCCGCCCTGCTTCCTCAAGTAAGGCGCGGCGTATTTGACGGTCAGAAACGTGCCTTTGAGATTGATATCTAGCGTCCGGTCCCATTCTTCCGGGCTTAGCTCATCCAACGGCGCCCAAACACCGTTGATGCCGGCATTGGCGAAGACGATATCCAGGCGCTCCCAGCGCCCGGCCAGGTCCGTGACCGCTCGCTGTATCTGCTCGGGCCGAGATACGTCGGCCGTCAGGGACAGGGCCTGGCCGCCGGCGCTCTGAATTTCGTCCACCGTCTGCTTGACCTCGTCAGCACTATCGCTCAGCGCGCCGACACAGGCGCCTTCCCTGGCCAGCAGCAGCGCGGCGGCCTTGCCGATGCCTGAGCCTGCCCCGGTCACCAAAGCTACTTTTCCTGAAAGCTGCATGAGCGTCTCCTCTAATAGGCTTGGGCGCCAGTGTGTGGCACCAACCGCAAAGAGGATACATAAGCCCGGCTAATTATGAAGAGATGAACATTACAAATAAACTTACCAGAAACGCCTGGCGCCCACGCAGTGCTCATAGAGCCAGGCGCGGTAGATCGGGCTCGCAGGATAGAAGCTATTGTATGAGACGGCCCAGGCGGAGCCGTTGGCATGGATGAATTCGTCCCCACCCAGCGAGATGGCCACGTGAGTGATGCGGGCAAAGCGCCCGCGCGCGTCCTCATCCTCACCGTCGTCCTCGCCGAAAAACAACAAGTCGCCCGGTTGCGGAGCGCCCCAGACCGGGTTGCCGACCCGGAACTGCTGGTCGGCATCGCGTGGCGCATTGGCGCCGAGGAAGCGCACGAAGGTCTGTGCCAGGCCCGAACAGTCAAAGCCGAAGGGGCTGCGCCCGCCCCACAGATAGGGCACGCCCGCGCTGCGCCTGATCAGCTCCAAGGCAGCCTGGATGCCCTGGCCGTCCGGCTGCGGCCGGCAGGTTGTGGGCAGAACGTCGCTCTCCGGCAGCCACCAGATACGGTCGTCAGGCAGCCGGAGGGCGACCCAGCCGGCGCAAACTTGCACAGACGGTAACGCGACCCCGAAGGGTATCTTTCCCGCGGCCAACGCCGGCTCGGACTCGAGCGCGCCAAGGGGGCTAAGGTATGCCTGTCCCAGTTCGGCTTTGATCAGTGTGTCGCACGACTGCTGATAACTCTGGGCTTCGGCAGCGCTGCAGCGTTGCAGTGCGCCGGCCTGGACCCAGCCTATGTAGTCGTCGCCCGCAAGGCGCACGCGCGCCCAGTCATCGCGCTCCTCCAGGACGCGCACAACCTCACCCAGCAGCGCCTGGCTGACACGCTCGGCCTGGCGGCGCGGTTCCCGGCGCAAGTCGGTGACTGCTCGCCGTATCAGCGCCCACGGGCTCGTCGCGGTCAGGAGCACCTGCACCCGGTCCACTGCGGGCAGGGCCGGCAATGCCTGCAGGGCAGCCTGGTGCTGCTCCTCGGTCAAGACCTGGCCAGCCAGTTGCCGACTGTCGCCCTCGGCTCGTAAGGCGAAGATGGTTTCGCGCTCGTCCGCATAGCGCGTGCGCTGCAAACGGTAGAGGGCCTCATTTGCGTCGTCGCCCCGCCTGGCCAGGAAATCCAGCACCCGTCCCAGCCATTCCGCGGGCAACTCTTTATGGACGTTATGGGCCGCGCCGGACGGGACCCATAGCTCGGCCTGCGGGATGTGGCGGGCGATGAACTGGGCATGGCGTGCCGGCGCGTTGACTGGATCCCCCTCGCCCTGGACGACGAGGACCGGCCGGGTCACTTCCGCCAGTTGCTCAGGTGTATAGTTGGGCTCGCTCAGGATCTCACGCAGGGTCATGGCCAGGAGGTCTCGCCAATACTCGGCGCCGTGCGCCGGGCCGTGGAGCGCGATCATCTGCTCCATCCAGGCCGGGGCCTCTCGCGCCACGCGTTCGGGATCGAACACGGCCGGCTCACGGACCAACAAGTCAGGGCTAACAAAGGCATTGGCGGCCTGGATGACGCATGACTGCACCACATCGGGATGCTCGAGCAGAGTGACCAGGGCCACGTTGCCGCCGTTGCTGTGGCCGATGATATGCGCTCGTTGGTAGCCCAGGGCGTGCAACAGCGCCGCGGCGTCATCGGCCATCTCCCGAAAGGAGTAGCTATGGGCAGGGTTCGTGCTCTGACCGTGACCACGGCAATCGGGCACGATCACCCTGTAATGGAGGGCCAGCAGGGGCGCGATCTCGCCCCAGTCTGCCTGGCCCGTGATCGTTGAGCCGTGAATCAGCAGAATAGGGGGCGCAGACGTTGGCTGCGTCCCGTAGACTTCGTAGTGCAGTCGGGCACCGTTGACCTCGATGGTTGGCATGTGTCTCCTCGCGCTCTGATATTTCGGCGGGTCTGCCGGAAGGACATTATCGGCTGCCGGGCATTATAGGGGCCTCTGCGGGCACCGTCAAACGATTCACCGGCGCTTGGTAGTTTCTCTTCCTTGACGTAATCCATTTGTGCCAGTACAATCTTACTTACCACGGCTCAGCCAACTGCCGCAGCGGAGTAGCGGCGGCCTGGTGGGATCCGCAAAAACAAGGGTCTCCAAACTCTCTCCTACCATCTCCAATCCGTCAACTGCCAGCCTGGGGGATTGTAGTGTCGTGACCGGAGCGCTTTGCCAGCTCGGGTCTGTTCGGCGCTTCGGAGTCAGTCTACCGGTCGGGGCAATCGCAGAGGGTCGATCCCGGCATTGGTTAGTCGACGGTCATCGCGGCCCGCCTTATGGCGGGCTTTGGCTTAATCCGGAGGAGGAGTAGGCAGATGAGCACTAAACAACCGAACTTGATGGATTTATTGTTTGCACCAGAGCGCGCCGAGGTATTCCGGGAGTTCTATTGGCACGGCACTTTCCCGGATTATTTGAAGATCCTCGAAGAAAACCCCAAAGTGGCGCGCACTGCCTTCCAGCGCATGTACGACATGATCCTCTCGTACGGCGCGCGCAGCTACACTGAGAACCGCGAAGAGATCGTGCACTACAATTTCTTCGACGATCCGATCGGTAACGGCCGAGATGCCGTGTTCGGCCTGGATCGGCCGCTGATGGAGCTGGTCCAGTTCTTGAAAGCCGCGGCGCGCGGCTACGGAGCGGAGCGGCGCGTCCTGCTGCTGCACGGTCCCGTCGGCTCGAGCAAGAGCACGATCGTGCGCCTGCTGAAGAAGGGTTTGGAGGGCTATTCGCGCAGCGACGAGGCCGCGATGTATACCTTCGCCTGGGTCGTTGACGGCGAAACCTTCGCCTGCCCGATGCACGAGGAACCGCTGCACCTGATCCCGCCCTCCGTCCGGGTGGATTACTTGGCGAAGTTGAACCAGGGCCTCGAGGCACCCATCATCTGCGACGGCGATCTCTGTCCCGCCTGCCGCTACTACTACAAGGACCTGATGGACCGCTACGGCGGGGATTGGGCCAAGATGTTGGACCACGTGCAGGTGCGCCGCCTGCTGCTGTCCGAGAAAGACCGCACCGGCATCGGCACCTTCCAACCCAAGGACGAGAAAAACCAGGACTCGACCGAGTTGACGGGGGACATCAACTACCGCAAGATCGCCGAGTACGGTTCCGAGTCCGACCCACGGGCCTTCAACTTTGATGGCGAATTCAACGTGGCGAACCGCGGCCTGGTCGAGTTCATCGAAGTGCTGAAGCTGGACGTGGCCTTCCTGTACGACCTGTTGGGCGCCAGCCAGGAACATAAGATCAAGCCGAAGAAGTTCGCCCAGACGGACATTGACGAGGTGATCATCGGCCACACTAACGAGCCGGAGTATCGCAAGCTTCAGTCCAACGAGTATATGGAGGCGCTGCGCGACCGGACGGTGAAGATCGACGTCCCTTACGTGACCCGCCTGGCAGATGAAATCTGCATCTACGAGAAGGACTACAACCCGGCCCGCGTGCAAGGCTGCCACATCGCGCCGCACGTGATCGAGGTAGCGGCCATGTGGGCAGTGCTGACCCGCCTGGAAGAACCGAAGAAGCACAATCTCACCTTGCTGCAGAAGCTGAAGCTGTATAGCGGCCAATCGGTCGAGGGGTTCACGGAAGATCACATCAAAGAACTGCGCGCCGAAGCCAAGCGCGAGGGCCTGGAAGGTATTTCACCACGCTACGTGCAGGACAAGATCAGCAACGCGTTGGTAAACCAGCGCGAGGGCTGCGTGAACCCGTTTATGGTGCTCAACGAGTTGGAAGACGGTTTGACCCATCATTCGCTCATCACCAGTGAGGAGCAGCGCGCGGCCTACCGGTCGCTGCTCGGCGTGGTGAAGGAAGAATATGCGGATATTGTCAAGGGCGAGGTACAGCGGGCTATCTCGGCCGACGAGGACGCGATCAAGTCGCTATTCAGCAACTACGTCGACAACGTCAAGGCCTATATCCGGCGCGAGCGGGTGAAGAACCGCTACACCGGCCAGGATGAGCCACCCAATGAGAAGCTGATGCGCTCGATCGAAGAGAGGATTGGCATCACCGAGAGCCGCAAAGAGGACTTCCGTCGCGAGATCATGAACTATATCGCGGCGCTGGCGATCGAAGGCCGGCAGTTCGACTATCGCTCGGACGCCCGGCTGCAGAAGGCGCTGGAACTGAAGCTGTTCGAGGACAAGAAGGACAGTATCAAGCTGACCACCTTGATCACCAGTGTGGTGGACCAGGAAACCCAGGCCAAGATCGACGCGGTCAAAACGCGCATGATCCGCGACTACGGTTACTGCAACGTGTGCGCGACCGACACGTTGAACTACGTGGCGTCCATCTTTGCCCGGGGCGACGCGAGGTGATGCATGGCCAGTTCTATTGAACATGATAGCGCCCGCTACCGAGATATCATCAAGGGGCGAGTGCGCAAGGAACTGAAGCAGTACATCTCGCACAGCGAGATGCTGGGCCGCAAGGGCAAAAACCTGGTCAGCATTCCTATCCCGCGCATCGACATTCCCCACTTTCGCTTCGACCCAGGCGGGTCGGAGGGGGTCGGGCAGGGCGACGGCGAGGTGGGCGACGTGTTGGGCCGCGCCCGGGCCGGACCCGGCAGCGGCCCGGGCGCCGGCGACCAGCCGGGCTCGCATCTGATGGAAGTCGAGTTGACCCTGGACGAACTGGCCCAACTGCTGGGCGAGTTCCTGGAATTACCCCATATCGAGCCACGCGGCAAGGACTACCTCTTCAGCGACAAGGACCGCTACAACAGCATCCGGCGCACAGGGCCCGAGAGCTTGCGCCACTTCAAGCGCACCTACAAGCACGCCCTCAAGCGCCAGATAATCTCCGGCACATACGATCCACGCAACCCGCGCATCGTGCCGATCCGCGAAGACAAGTACTACCGTTCGTGGACCAGCCGTCCGGAGCCACAGGCCAACGCTGCGATCCTCTACATGATGGACGTGTCCGGCTCCATGGGCCAGGAACAGAAAGACATCGTGCGCACCGAAACCTTCTGGATCGACACCTGGCTGCGCCACCAGTACCGCAGCGTGGTCACGCGCTACATCGTCCATGACGTCAAAGCACAAGAAGTGGACCAGGAGACGTTCTACCACCTGACCGAGAACGGAGGGACGGCGATCTCGTCCGCCTATATGCTGGCCGACCAGTTGGTCACCAGAGACTACCCGTCGGAAAGCTGGAACGTCTACGCCTTCCATTTCTCGGACGGCGATAATTGGGGCGCGGACTCGAAACGCGCCTGCGAGGTTGTGCAGCAGATGCTGCCGAAGCTTAACCTCTTTGGGTACGGGCAAGTGCGCAGCTACACAACCGGGCAGTTCCTCTCCACCCTGCGTGACTTCGCCGAAGGTCTGCCGGAAGCGACCTATCCGGACGGCACAGCGCGGCTCGTCACCTCTCTGATCAACGACCGGGATGCTATCCTGGACTCGATCAAAGAGTTCTTGGGCAAGGGAGCCTGACGGCATGGGCAGCGCCCGCGACTTTCCGACCCTGTCGGCACTGAACACAGAGATCCGAGCCAAGGCCCTCTCCTACGGCCTGGACCCCTTCGATCTGGCCTTCGAAGTGGTGACCTTCGACCAGATGAACGAACTGGCCGCGTTCGACGGCTTCCCGGTGCGTTACCCGCACTGGCGCTTCGGCATGGAGTATGAACGGCTGCGCAAGAGCTATGCCTATGGGCTGCACATCATCTATGAGATGGTGATCAATAACGACCCCTGCTACGCCTACTTGTTGGAACACAACAAACTGGTAGACCACAAACTGGTCATGGCGCACGTCTACGCGCACTCGGACTTCTTCAAGAACAACCTCTGGTTCAGCCATACCAACCGGCGTATGCTAGACGAGATGGCAAACCACGGCACGCGCATGCACCGCTACGTGGACCGCTACGGGGCGGAAGCGGTCGAGCAACTAATCGACACTTGCCTGTCAATCGACGACCTGATCGACCCAAACGCGGCGTTCGAGAACCTGCCCATTGAATTCGAGCATGGCGATGAAGACGAGGAAGAGGCGTTCCGCGTGAGCCGCTTTCGCGCCAAAGACTATATGGAGGACTTCGTCAACCCGCCTGGCGTGCTCCAGGCGGAACGCGAGCACCAGGAAAAAGAGCGGCGGGAGCAGCGTTTTCCCGTGCAGCCCATGCGCGACGTGTTGTACTTCCTGCTGACCCATGCCCCGCTCAAGGCCTGGCAAGCGGATGTCCTGGCCATGCTGCGCGAAGAAAGCTACTATTTCCTGCCACAGCGCCAGACCAAGATTATGAATGAGGGTTGGGCAGCCTATTGGCATAGCAAGATCATGACCGAGAGCGGGCTCATGTCGCCTTCGGAAGTGGTGGACTACGCAGATCACAACTCGGGTACCCTGGCCATCTCGCCGGGCCAACTTAACCCCTACAAGCTCGGGGTGGAGTTGTACCGCGACATCGAGGAGCGCTGGAACACGGGGCGCTTCGGACCAGAATGGGATAGCTGCACCTCCAGGGAAGCGCGCCGCGGCTGGGACAAGCACGTAGGGTTGGGACGCCAGAAGATCTTCGAAGTACGCCGGGTTTACAACGATCTGGGATTCATCGACACTTTCCTGGACCGAGAATTTGCGCTGAAATCGAAGTTCTTCGTCTATAAGGAAAAAGAAGGCGAGGCTGGCGAGAGCTACTACGAGATCGTCAGCCGGGAGTTCGACCAGATCAAGCAGACGCTGCTGTTCCAACTAACAAATGGTGGCCGGCCGATAATCTTTGTGGAAGACGCTAACCTGCACAACCGGGGAGAGCTGTTGCTCCGGCACCAGTATGACGGGCTGGAGTTAGACAAGGCTTACGGCCAGGCTACCCTGGCCGCCATCCAAAGCCTGTGGACTCGGCCGGTGCACATTGCGACCATTTACAGTGGTAAGTCCGTGCTCTTGTCCTTCGATGGCAAGAAGCATAGCGAGTCCCGATTCGAAGGCTGAGGGTGTCAGAGAGATATAGATCGTTTCTCCCCGGCTAAAGCTTCGGCCGATACAGGGCCATCACGCGTCGAAGCTCGTCCAACGGCAGAGCATAGGCCGTGTGGCCCATGTAGCCGGTCATGGTTTCGGCTGCGACCAGGGCGTTGAGGATCGACTCCTCCACCGCTTCGGCCGTGGCTTCGAAGAACGGCCCCATGTCGCCAGGCGAGAGCACCTGGACGAACTGCGGCCCGTCGCCGGAGCGCGCAAGATGACTGCCGGTGGCAAAGGCCAGGAAGATGTCCCCGCTGAAGCTGTCGCCGTATCCGCCGACGCGCGCCAGGCCTACTGTGGCACGCTGGGCCAGGCGTCTGCATTGGGTGGGCATGAGCGGAGCATCCGTGGCGATTATGACAAGGATCGAGCTGCTGAGCGGCGGTTGCGTCCAGGGCAGTGGCGCCACGTCCGGACCGATCGTGCGGCCCACGGGGACACCGTCCACACGCAAGAGGTGACGGTCTCCATAATTCGCTTGCACGAGCACACCAAGCACATAGGTGCTTTCTCTGAGGGCTACCAGGCGGGACGAGGTGCCGATGCCACCCTTGAAGTCATGGCAGATCATGCCGGTGCCGCCCCCGACATTCCCCTCAGCGAGAGGGCCGGAGGCAGCCGCATCCAAGGCGGCGTAAACGTCCTCTTTGGTGATGGGATAAGCACTCGTGTCGTTCAGCCACCCGTCCCAGGTCTCGCCGGCGACGGGCAGCCAATAACCCGCGCCGGCGTATTTCTCCAGCGCGTACTGGGTAATGGCATCGCGCACCAGCCCCACCTGCGCAGTGTTGGTGAGCCCGATCGGCGACATCAACATACCGGAGTCATCCACCCACAAGAGCCCCGTCATCTCGCCGCAACCGTTGAGCGAGTGCCAACCGGCGAAGCAAAAGTCCTGGCGGCTGCTCTCACCGCGCGGGAATATGGCCGTTACGCCGGTGCGAGCAACGCTCGGCTGGTCGTAGATCAGCGTGCGATGGCCAACCGTCACGCCCGGCACATCGGTAATCGCGTTGTAGCGGCCGGTAGGAAAGCGACCGATCGTTATTCCCAGGTCCCGCAGCCGGGCACGGCCCATGCACCACCTCCCGAGCTATCCTTGCGAAGATAATACCCATCTGCGCGTTCCGAGGTTCAACCAGCCGGCAACAGCTCGTCGTTAGCGAGGGCGAGAGAGTCGGCGGGATCGACGTCCAGGATCAGATCGATGCCTGAGCGGGCGAAGCGCCGGGCAGCCGCGCGCGCCCGCCCATCTTGCTCGTTGTCTATGGACCACTGAGCCTGCTCGATCAGGAGAGCCAGCTCCAGCGCCCGGCCGAGTGTGAGGGCGAAGCGGCGGGCGCCGGCTTCGGAAGTCGAATCAACACCCGGACCACCGTGCTCGGCGACCTCGTGCAGCCAGGCTTCAGCATGAGCCAGCGCCCGTTGTGCCACTCGGGCGGCCTCCAGCAGGCCGGCATCGTGCGCACTGTGCAGGCAGGCGTCCAGCCGCGCCCGATAGGCGACCAGACCCTCGCTACGGGCCAGGGCACGCATGACATCTAAAGACAACACATTGGTTGTGCCTTCCCAGATAGGGAAGACCTGACTGTCGCGCAGCAGCGCCGGCAGGCCGGTATCCTCGAGGTAGCCGGCGCCGCCGAAAGCTTCCAGCACCTCGCTGGCCACCGCGATCGCCTGGCGGCCCGTCGTCAACTTGACAATCGAGGTCAGCAGGCGCAGTAACTCCGAGTCACCTGCCTCGATCTCGCCCGTCTCATCGCGACCAATCAACTCTACCAGGTAGAAGGCCAGGTGAAAAGCCGCTTCCATCTCGGCCTGTAGTCCCGCCAGAGTGTCTACGTGTAGTGGTTTGCGAGACAGCGGAGCGCCAAAGGCCACCCGTTTCGCGGCATAATCGCGGGCCGGCGCCAGGCCCCGTCGCATGGCTGCCGCCGCCGTGACACTGTTCCAGGTGCGGGTAAGGTGCAGCATGGGCACGATATTGGCCACCCCGTTACTCGCACCCATGACCAGGTAGGCGGAAGTACCCTTCAGGGATAGTTCGGCAGCAGGCAGCTTGCGCGTGCCCAGCTTATCCTTCAGGCGATTGATGCGGATGTTGCACAGATGGCCGCTCTCATCCCGCGTCTCGAGGTAAAACAGGGCCAGGCCGCGTCCTCCCGAGACGTTACCCTCTGGGCGCGCAAGCAGCAGCGCGATCTGGGAAGTAGCCGCGGAAGTGAACCACTTACGGCCGTAAAGACGCCACGTTCCCCTTCCCCCAGGGTGCTCACGCGCCAACGTTTCGGCGCGTCCGACGTCCGAGCCGCCCGTGGATTCCGTCATCCATTGGCTGCTGGTCCAGAACTGCCGCGGGTCGCGGCTGGTGAGATGAGGGACGGCGCGCTCGATCAGTACCCGGTCGCCCGAATGCAGAAGAGTGCGCGCAGCGCCGTCTGTCATGGCCAGGGGGCAGGTGTAGATGTCAGTCGACGGGTGAAACAAGCAGGCAAGGGCAAACTGGTACGAACGCGCGAAACGACCGTAGCGGCCTTCGTATGCCGCCGCCAGCACGCCGCTTTCTGCGGCCAGCCGCTCAGCCTCTTGCCACAAGGGCGTAAGCTCGATCCGGTCGACCCGCTCACCCCAGGCATCCCATTGCGTCAGCTGCGGCTCGTGGAGACGATCGGCCAGTTGCATCTGGTATAGATGGCCACCGGCGAGCCTGCCCATCTCCTGCAAGGAAGGCTCAACCTGTTCGAGCACGTCGGGAGGTAAGGTCCGCCGCAGGTAAGAACAAAGGACACGATCGCCTGAATACTGGTTGCCCAGCCTGGGCGGCGCCTGGTTGAAGGATTCGTACATGGCTTGCCTCGCTCACCTCGTTCGCCTGGTTCACTTCACCGCTGCGAGAAGCCGTCGCCGTTCTGGATAGAACAGTAGCACGGCGCCCAGGCCCAGGAGGTCCGCAAGGTTCCCATTGAGGATTATGTAGCTTCAGTCGGCCGCGCTGATCGCCTCAATCTGGGCGTTCTCGGCGTCCGCGACCGCGGCGCCCTCTCGCTCATTCACCTTCCAGAGCAGATACATGCCGGCCAGGAAGAACACCGAGATGGATAGGACGCTTGCGCGCGGGTCGTGGGTCAGTTGGCCGACGATCGCGTATAGCAGCGGTCCCAGGATGCCCGCAAACTTCTCGCTCAGTCCGTACAGGCCAAAGAACTCACCCGATTTCCGGCGTGGCGACAGGTCCGCATAGATCGAGCGGCTAAGCGCCTGGGTACCGCCCTGGACCGTTCCGACCAGCCAGCCGATCATGAAGAATTCCGCCTGGCTGCGCAAGAAGAAGCCCCAGATCGGGATCACTGTGTAGATAGCCAGACCCAGGAGGACCGTGCGCTTGGTATCCAGCCATTCTGTAAAGCCGGCCAGCAAGTGCCTGCCCAGCAGAAAGGAGAACAGGATCCCCAGGACTTGATCGCCGCCGATCAGGGCAAAGGTAAGCGGAAGACCGAGTTCGCCGTTACGGTTTGCATAGATGCCGATCAGTGGCAACGTAAAACCCGTCCAGACGAGCATGGATACGAAGGCGCTACGCCAACGATTGGCCGGGTCGGGGATGCGCCCGTAGAGGAGGGAGTAGGGGAAAGCGACCAATTGGGTCATCAGCAGCGTGGCGATGAGGATGGCGGTATTCAACCCCAGGGCCGCGCCGTAAGCCGTGGCGAGCAGGATGATGGCGCCAATGCCCTCGCTGTAGAGCCAGAAAGCAATCAGCATCTTGAGCAGCTCGCGGTAGCGTCGAATGTCTCGCAACGTATGACCCAGGCGCACGAAAGTGTCGACCATCGGGTTGCCACGGCTACTGTGTGCCAGGGGTGTGGCGGGAGGCTCCGGCACGCCGCGGATCAGCGGCACAGAAAAGCCCAGCCACCAGAGTCCGGCGCTCAGGAAGGCGATGCGCACCGCCAAGCCGCTGTCGATGCCCAACTTCCCGGCAAACAGATACAGGGCTGTATTGAGCGCCAGCAGCACGCCGCCACCGATGTAGCCCATTGCGTAGCCCAGACTTGAGACCCGGTTCATGTCGTCCTGGCGGGCGATATGCGGCAGGAGGCTGCTGTTGAAACCCAAGGCGATGTTGAGCGCTACCTGGGTGGCGAAATACAGCACCAGCCCCAAGAACCACAGCCCGGTCGTCAGAACGAACATCAGCGAGGCCAAGGTAGCGCCGATGATGGTAAAGACGATCAACAAGCGTTTGCGCCGGCCGGTGATGTCTGCGTAAGTGCCGAGCAGCGGCGCCAGCAGCGCGGCCACGAAAAGCGCGATGGAAACGGTGAAGGCGTAGAGATTGGAGGCCGTATCGCGGGCGACCGCGGCCGCGGCAGTGTCACCCGCCGCCTTGCCCACGGCGAGAAACGCCGGGGCGGCGATAGCCACAAAGTAGGGTGGAAAGAAGGTCGAGGCCGTGGTCGTGATATAAGCGTGATCGGCCCAATCATACCAGGACCAGGCCCGGATGCGCCTGGAGTACGCGCGGGCCGCGCTCGGCTCGCTCAAGGCAGCGGCAAGCCCGGCTCCCGTTTCGGGGGGTTGCTCAGATGGCACAGTAGTCTCCTCGGTCTGCAGTTGGCAACTGCAGTTGTTGGACAAAGCCGTTACGCGGCAGGCTGCCATCTGCGATAGCGCCAGAGCGCACGCAAAGTGGGCAAACCGTCCAGAGGCGACAGTTTCTTGTTCTCGTAGCGTGCGCTGTAGCTGATTGGCATCTCGTGGATCTTATAGCCCATGCGCAGCAGCTTGGCAGTGATCTCGGCCTCAACATCGAAACGACGGCAACGCAGGTCCAGGCGCAGGGCTGTGTCGCGCCACATGAGCTTATAGCAGGTCTCGATGTCACGCAGGTACTGGCCATAAAGCAGGTTAGCAACGCGGGTGACGAACCGGTTGCCCCAACGCATGATCGTTTTCTGGCTGTCCAGGGGACGCACGCCGTAGACGACGCGCGCCTGGCCTGCCGCGATAGGTTCAATCAAACGCAGAAAATCGCAGGGGTCATATTCGAGGTCCGCGTCCTGAATGACCACCACATCGCCGGTAGCCATCTCAAGGCCGGTGCGGATGCCCGCGCCTTTGCCGCGATTGATGGGATGGTGCACCACCTTGACGCACGGCGAGGCCAGCCTATTCACTATTTCCTGTGTACCGTCGGACGATGCATCGTTAACCAGGACGATTTCCTGCTCGATCGGCACGGCCTGAACGCGTGCGACCACCGCGGCGACCGTGTCAACCTCGTTGAAGACGGGCATAATGATGGAGAGTTTCATGGGTTAGCTGTCTGCAGATCGGCCGCGAACGTGTTCAGGTCGGTACTGTATGGGATGTCGATGCGGGGCAACTGAAAAATTCTATCCCGGCTTGCCCAGAGACCCGGCTCGATTGTGAACGCCGCGCGGTAACCGGCCGCTTTGGTCTGCTGAATGACATTATCGTCGTAGAGACCGAAAGGATAGGCCAGAGCGATGACCGGTTTGCTGGTGTGTTTCTCGAGCCGGGCCTTGGAGTTCTCCAGTTCCCAGGTCAACATCTCCGGTGTCGACTTGATAAGATAGGGATGCGTCATGGTATGGCTGCCGATCTCCATGCCCGCCCTATCCATCTCCTCAATTTGCGCCCAGCTTAAGGTGCCGTCGAGGTTTTCAACCCAGTTGGCCGGGATGAAAAACGTCGCGCTCAGGCCATACTTGCGCAGGATGGGAAAACCCACGGTATAGGTCTCCTCCCATCCATCGTCGAATGTGATAATCACTGGATTCTCCGGCAGAGGTCGCCCTTGCTCCAGGTACGCGATCAGGTCGGCCACGCTGGTGCTGTGGAAGTTGTGGGCAGCCAGATACGCCATCTGTTCCTCGAAGGCCTGGGGCGTAACAGTGCTATCTTCCCAATCGGTGCCCGCGTTGGCCTTAAGTGTCTGCAGGTGATGATACAGCAGCACCGGCACACGAACGCGGCCGGGCGCATCCGGCGTTGGGGCGGCAACCGGCGTAATGTTGAGTGGCGGCAGCGTAGCGGCGAGATAGCGATCGCTGCCATATCCTGAGCCCGAGCACGACGTGGCCAACGCGGCGACGAGAATGAGGCTGCAAGCCAGCAGAGCAGATACGCGCATCGATCTCATCCTATCTACCTAAAGATCACAGGCATGAAAAAGTCCGAGGCATTGATGACCGGACCGGTCTGGATTCCGCGCCGCGAGATCCTGGGCGCGCACCGCGGCCGGACCGGGCTGAGACACCCAGAAGAGGCGCGTATCGCCGCGCTGTCCGTCAAGGGCCTGGGCTACCTCATCCCGATTGGCTCGTCGCGCGCAAACCAGCAGAATGGATAGACTCTCTGCTGCAGACGGACCGGCCATGGGATTCTCCTGGGTCGCGAAACAACGAGGAACTGACTGCTTTGTACCACAAAATGGCTTTGTTTACAACTCCGCGCAGTGCGGAAACCTCAGACGCCGGCGGTTTAGCTCCGGCGCTCGAGGAGGACGGTGTCTCGCCAGACACCATTCAGCCGAGCAATATGCTCGCGGCGGCCAACCTCGCGAAAGCCGCAAGTCCGATGAATTCTCAGGCTTGCCTTGTTTTCGGGAAAAATGCTCGCCTGCAATGTCCACAAGCCCTGCTGTTCCGATTCGTCGACCAGCCGGCGCAGGAGGGCCCGTCCGTAGCCCCGGCCCCTGGCCGGTTCC
>Ga0066793_10000381_pt1 | contig 17002 bp, 15 predicted proteins | sample PersoiDNA2013189_FD_83876 | JGI IMG/M metagenome (GOLD analysis project Ga0066793, IMG submission 83876) | Permafrost soil microbial communities from the Arctic, to analyse light accelerated degradation of dissolved organic matter (DOM) -... | ecosystem: Environmental > Terrestrial > Soil >... | reverse complement strand
GTGTGCCCGTCCCGCAGCCCACATCCAGCACTGCCTCGCCGGGTTGCACCTGGGACAGGGCGACCGTTCTCTGCCGGAGCTGGCGAAGCCTTCCACGGAACGAGAGGGTGTCGTGGACCCATGCCGTCAAGTCGTAGCGCCAACCTCCTCTCAAAATCAGCCCCCTGGTCGAAGCTCCTGACGGCTGGGATGCTCGGTTCCGACGGTGATGTGCGAACGTATGCATAGCGATTGCTCCTTCTCTGTCTGTTGACAGTCTGGCTCTCTTGAGACATACTCTCTCATATGGACTATTGCCTCTGAGGAAGAGCGTAGCCAAACGAGCCGCACGCTACAAGAATCAATCGGCAAAATCTGTCCCGAATGAGACAAGGAGCGCAAAATGACTCAGAAAGCGGATAATCTCCGCGTGAAACGCACGAAAATCCTGCTGCGAGAAGCGCTCATTGCCTTGGTCGAGGAGCGGGGCTTCAATACCCTCACCGTCGGCGAATTGACCGAGCGGGCGATGGTCAGCCGGGCCGCATTCTATCGCAGTTATCAAGATAAATACGATCTGGTCGAGCAGATCTTTGAAGAGGCCATGAACACGTTATTTCATGCGATTGGAGAATTCGGGCGGGAACATCCCGCAGACGTGTGGATTCGGTTCTTCGAACAGATCGCCCAGTACGACCGGCTCTATCGGGCGCTGCTGGGGAAAAAAGGCAGCCCCTGGTTTGTGCAGAAGATGCGTGCGCGTCTTGCTGAGTTGATCAAGGAGCATGGAAGTGTAGAGGGTGCGCACAGACCAATCATGTCCGAGCACGCTGCTCACCTGGCTCATCCGTTTTCCGATACGTTTGTGCCAGATCTTGTTGCCGCGATGCTTGTAGAGGCGATCACCTGGTGGCTTGAGCAGGAGCAACCATATACGCCCAAGGAACTGGCGACGAAAACAGCCTTGCTGGCTTCGGCAGTGTTTCGGGAAGCCAGCACCTGGCCATAACTGGTGGTTCGCACGCACACCGGATCAAGGCTGCTACTTCTTGACCGGTTCTCTAGCGAGCGACCGTGTGCGCGAACTGCGCCAGAAAACCAAAGGCAATCATGAGCAGGCAGATGACAAGAATAATTAATCCGATCGTGATGACCTGCCGATAGCGACCGCCAATTCTGGGAGGAGATGGAACGTACGTTATTGGTCTAACCGTATCAAGGTGCCTGAGATCATGCAGCAACTCGTCCATAGAGGCGTAGCGCGCCGAAACGTCGCGGCGGACCGCGCGCATGACTACCGTTGCCAGAGATGCAGGCAGATCTGGCTTGACTAAGAGGATGGAGGGGGGATCGTGCGCGATATGGGGACTAACAAACGTAAAGGCATCCTCGCGCGGAAAAGGAGTCTGCCCGCTCAGGAGTTCATAGAGCATTGTTCCCACAGCGTAGATATCTGAGCGTACCGAGCCGGGTCTGCCCCAGAACAGCTCAGGAGCCATGTAGTCGGGAGTGCCGATGGGTGAAGAGAAGCCCGCCCCGGAGATGCGGCTCTTGCCACCCAGCAGGGCGATGCCGAAATCGATAATTTTTGATGAGCCATCATCCAGCAGGATCACATTTTCAGGCTTCATATCGCGATGCACCACGCCATGCTTGTGCGCGTAGGAAAGAGCTTCGCAGACGCGTGAGAGGATGAGCAACGTCTCAGTTTGCGACAGCGGCCCCCTTGCCAGCATCACCTCGCGCAAATTGCTCCCTTGTAGATACTCCAGAGCCAGATAGTCTTTACTGCGTTTCTCATCTCTATGCAAATGACTTTGAATATATGGATGATTAAGCAACCTGCCGATTTCGGCCTCGCGCCTGTAGCGTGCAAAAATCGCAGCGCCACCGATGACGTCATCGACGGGAAACTTGAGGACGACCTTTTGCTGGTTGAGCGTATCGAGGGCCAGATAGACGCCGCTGAAGGGTCCCTGTCCTAGCTTGCGGATAATCTTGTAGTGATCAATTATCTGGCCTGGCTGATAGATGGTAGAAGGCATGGGCGCGTATCCTTCCTGGCGCGACAGCACTATCTGCAAATGGTATTTGTCCTTCTTTCTATCATAGTATCTAGAAAGTCAAGAAGCGCTCTGAGTTTTGTGGAAGGGGCTAAAGGAAGACTCAAAGAAATGGAGATGCGAGCTGCGACATTTTGTTACCACTATTATCACATTGTTAAAGCGGTAAAGGGCCAAAAATAGCTGTATGCCTGGAAGCGCTACTCCTCGTGTTCCAGGCATACAGCAAAAAGTGTCTTAGAAGATCGACTCGCCGGTATCCGAATCGAAGAGGTGGATCTGGTCGCTATCGACATGCAGGCGTACTTTATCGCCAGCATTCACGCGCGAGCGAGCATTGAGGGTCGCAACGGCATTGTGTCCGCCGGTATTGAAGTAGACCTGTAACTCATTGCCCAGATTCTCAACCACATCGACGGTAGCATTAATAAAGGAGGAGCTGGAACCATCGGCATTGACGAGCTGAGCATCTTCCAGGTGGACCGGGCGAACGCCGAACGTCAGATTTTTATTCGTGGCGGCGCGTGCGCGATCAGCAAAGAGAGGTGGTACATAGACCTTGCCGATGCCTTCAAGCACGATGTTTGTCGCATCGCCCTCGCTAGAAATCTTCGAACCTGGGAAGAAGTTCATTGCCGGTGAGCCGATGAAGCCCGCCACAAAGATGTTCGTGGGACGATCATAGAGTTCCTGGGGAGCGCCGAGCTGCTGAATGATACCGCCATTCAGGACCGCGATGCGATCGCCCATCGTCATAGCTTCGACCTGGTCGTGGGTAACATAGATAACCGTCGTCGAGATGCGCTGGTGCAGCTTGATAATCTCAGCGCGCGTCGCCACGCGTAGTTTAGCATCCAGGTTCGAGAGTGGCTCGTCCATCAAGAAGACCTGCGCCTCACGCACAATCGCGCGACCGAGGGCCACGCGTTGGCGCTGACCACCGGACAGCTCCTTCGGCTTGCGTTTGAGCAATTGCTCCAGACCGAGGATACCGGCAGCGTCTTCCACGCGTTTGGTAATCTCATTTCTGGGGAAGTGACGCAGCTTCAGACCGAAGGCCATATTGTCGAAAACTGTCATGTGGGGATAGAGGGCATAATTCTGGAACACCATCGCGATGTCGCGGTCTTTGGGATCAACACCATTGACCATGCGATCACCGATGAAGATTTCACCTTCACTCGGCTCTTCCAGCCCTGCAACCATGCGTAACGCGGTACTCTTGCCACAACCGGAGGGACCAACCAGGACCAGGAATTCTTTGTCTTGGATGTCGATGCTGACATCGTGAACGACTTCGACTTTGCCGAAACGTTTGTAGACATGCTCAAATTGGACACGTGCCATGAAGGACTACTCCTTTTCGCTTCTATGACAGGCTCATCCCTGTCATCCTTCAACATAAAGATGGAAGCAATCGCTTGGTGCCGACGTTGCCTCTGACGCACGTGTCAGAGGGGAGCCAACGTGGCCTCTTCACGTCTCGTTCGGGCCGCCCTGCATGCAGAGCAAGCAACAAACCGACGCTGGATAGAGTATACCATAACTTTGCGCAAAAAAGAAGAATTTCAGGCGGAGCGAGGAAGAAGTCGTTCAGCAATTTTTTACTTGTTGTCATAAATTCATTGAAAAATGTTTTATCTCTGCGTGCCAGCACAGTCTTTATTATATAGAGGAGGAAAAATGAAGCATCCTTACCCCAGAAGTACCAGCGAAATGCTGAGAGTAGGCCATGTAGGGAGCAATGAGATTTGATAGGTTCAGATACAGAACACGACATAAAATTACAGAATGAGCACGATTAACTTGTCAGAGAGATGTTTAAACATTGCCATAACATGTAAAAATCTTGTGAAAAATAGGAATTGCAAAAAAAAGACCATCGAAGCACTAGACAAAGGTATACATTTTCATGCATACTAGTTGTGGGTAGTGTACATCTTGTTTTACAAAAGACACACAATGTATTTACATCACACAAGTCTTTTGTAATGACAGCGAAAATATGAGCAAGGCTCTGTGAATAGGAAGGAAAGGGACATTATGCTTGGAGCACACGAACAGAGAAGTGAAGTTGCCCGCCTGTTGTCACAGATAAGCGAAGAGTACGAAGCAGCCCAACGTGGGCTCTCTGGGCTTTCTTACGGCACCTCACAGCACGATTTTATCACCGCGCGCATGGAGAATATGGGTCAGCTGCACAATCAGTTACAATCACTTGTAGGTGATGTTGCCATCGCAATGATCGCTGACCAATTGAATAGCGGGCATTAAGAACTCAACAATAGCGATGATAATTCTTGATCGACATTTGTTGTAAAGATCACGTGAGTAGGGATGGAGAAAGCGACGCTTTTTTCAGAGGGGCGCAATCATAGCTTTTTAAGAAATAATTGCTTGATAAGGCATCCGTGGGGATGCCTTATTTTTGTGGTTGTATACATAAAAAGTGAGGCGAGCGCGTCCGCATGGGCGTTGTAAACGCGGACGATCTCGCCTCGTGCCACTAGCGGCCCTTATGGTATCGCTAGCAGCTTATGGGATGGGATGATTAACCGGGTAAAGTGACCAGGAAAGGTTCTGGAAGAGAGGTCATCTCCGCCATATCCATATAGAAGCGCGTTGTGGGAGCATTCCACACGCCCGTAACCACGAACTCGGTCTCCTCGAAGAGGAAGGAATCCTGGTCAAAAACATTTTGTGTTTCATGTAAGAAACATTGTAGCCAGTTTGTTACATCCTCGTGCGAGAGGAAAGGCGCTTCCTCACAGACGAACCACTCGCCGATGCCTTGCAGGTAGCGGCGGAAGTTGTCGGAGAGGGGATAGCGACGGACAACTTGATAGGTTCTCTCCTGCACATCGTCGTAGCCGGCAGCGCGCAGGTAGCTAGCCAGTTTTGATCCGACCCAGCTATCTTCAAAGGCATATCCCTGGTTGACGCGCTCCTTTTCCCACAGTTCGCGTGCCTGGAAGACGCGTGCCTGTAAGGAGGGGTCGATAGTATGGAAGCGCATTGTGCCAAAGTCGATATCTTTAATAGTAAGGGAACCGCCTGGAACAAGGTAGCGGCCCATGGCAGCAAATGTAGTGACCGGATCAGCGAGGTACTGGCTCACATTCGCGCTGAAGATCGCATCGGCGCTTCCGTATTCAACGGGTAGCTCTTCCAGGAGCGCGAGCTTATACTGCACCAGGTGGCGATACCACTGGTGAGAGCTGCGTTTTTGCGCTGTAACCAGCGCCTCGGGAGAGATATCCACGCCAAGAACATGCCCGCCGGGCCCTACTGCCTGCGCAAGAAGGGGCGACCAGAGGCCGGGTCCACAACCTGCATCCACCACAAAACTACCCTGTTCGAGTCCAAGGTCGCAAATCATCTGTTCGCGCTCGCGCGCCTTGCTCTGATGATGTGTTTCCAGCCATTCAATCGCATTGAGTGGGAGACCACACTCATTTACATGCACTACGTTATTTACTGCCATAACCCTGCAAAATCCTCCGGCCTTGAATATGATAGAGAGTATCGTCCATGCCCTTCGTGGAGGGCGTGAAAAATACTTCCTTGTGATATGTATATTACATACCATCTTTGCAAAAAGCAATGTATGTAAGACATTGTGGTACTTTAGTATGAACATTGTAAAGAATAAATCTATACGAAAGGGAAAAATTTGGTCCTGTTTGTATAACAAGGCAACCAATTTGGGCTTTCCAATTTAGAGAGAGAGCGATTGTTACATACCAATTGCCTCATTCGTTATAGTAAATCGGTTGCCCGCTGAGTGAAGAATAGGTAGGGAGAGCATCCTGAGAGGTCGTGTCGAGAAGGGCCGAACGCCTGAAAAACATTTGTCATATTCTTGAGTATACAAAATTTTTCTTAAATTTCCAAAAGTTGCCGAAAGTTGCCGAAAAATAGAATTCTGTAGCGGTTTTGTATGGTATAATGTCTACTAAAACTTCTTGTAGATGCTACTTTGTGCAATGCTAATTCACCCAATGGAAATGGTATTTTCGTGGTAGTAGCTTTTTCAAGGGAACCTCCCGCGCCTCTCAGGAAAAATTGCACGCGGGATTAGTTAAGGAATAGGTACAATGGAAAACGGGCAACGCAAAAAACGAGGCCGTCCGCCTGGTCCGCGAAAAATGACTTCCCTGCCTGAGCAGAAACGCGCAGAGCGACGAGATGAGCATCGTTCTGGGGGGAATGGTACGAGCGTTCCCCAGAAGCGTATCCCCCATGGTTCTATACCTGGCGAGGCAGAGGATGTCAATGACGAGCAGTTAGCGTACACGCTGACCGATGACAAGCTGACGCCCTTCAGCAGTCTGTTACGCAACATTTTGCGGCATGATCGCTCCGAGATCGTGCGTGTTGCCAGAGAGCTAGAGGTTGCCGAAAACACTATTTACCGCTGGATGAACGGGAGTTCGGAGCCGCGCGCCGTGCATCTTAAGAGGTTGCCGGATGTGCTCATAGAGCACCGCAGCACTCTTTCCTATGCTATTAACCAGACTTTTCCTGGCACATTGGATACGACGCCTCCAGGCATACGCGAGGTGCGTAAAGATATTTATCGCCGTGTGCTGGAACTGGTCGCAACCATCAGTGAAGAAGATACCCGTTTCTGGCAAGTGTCCCAGGCTATTTTTGAGTATGCACTCCAGCATATGGATGCGGAACGGCAGGGGTTGGCTATCACCTATGCCCGACTGATGCCCGCGCGCGAGGATGGCATCCATTCGTTGCGCGAGGCCGCCATGCATGGTAATCCTCCCTGGCCTTTCGATATAGAAAGTAAAGCGTATCTGGGGAGTACAACGCTGGCTGGCACGGCGGTAACGATGCAGCGTATGCTTGTATGGAATAGTGTCGGCAGCGGAGATCGGCTCCAGGTCGAAGTAGATGACTTCGAGGCCAGCGCGTGCGCGGTGCCCGTTACGCGTGGCAATCGCATCGCAGGAGCATTGATTGTTTCCAGTACGCAGCCAACGTTATTTAACGATCCTATGGCTTCGCAGGCCGTTCTCGAATATGCTCAGTTGCTGGCGATTGCCCTGTCAGAAGCGGACTTTCAGCCGCATTCCAGGTTGAACCTGCGTCCTTTCCCCGATCTAAAATCTCAGAGAGAGCAGATCACCCGGTCTTACGTGGGGCGCATTCTTACATATGCACGTAAAAATGGCACATCGCGCACGGAGGCCGAATTGCTGGTACGCGCTGAGATGGAGGAGGAGTTCGAACTGAAGGGGCGTATATTCACCGGTCAGGCAAGCAATGAGCAGGTACAGGACAAAGTAAAGCAGTGATAAGTTTCACCATTCGGATAGAGTTGAGATAGTAGAGTATGCAGACCCCCAATCAATCACCTGAAGAATCAGAAGAAGCGCGACAGATAGAGCAGCAACCTTTCTACGAGTTTCCGCCGAGCAGTCCGTCGCGCCCGTTATCTGCCGGGGAAGAGGGAAAAGTGGACCGCGAGGCCGCATCTCCCCGGCAAGGAAGTGCAACGGAGGGTGGGCATCCGCGCCATGCGCAAGAGGATTTGATTCGCCAGGGCTTAGTCTATCCTCCACCGCCATCGTTTTATCAGCAGAACGTTTCTTTCCAACCACCTCCTCTTCCTCCTGTAGCGCAACCGATTGCGGGACCAGCCCAGGCAGCGGGCTTTGCGCCGCCGGGTGCGCCGCAAGGACCTGCATTTGCTCCACCGGTGCAGAAGAAAAAATCCTACCGGTGGCTCTGGATCACCATCTCTATCCTGGCTGTGCTGCTGCTGGCTGCCTGTAGTTTCTGCGGCTGGTCCTTCTACAATTTTTTTGCCAGTACCGTTGGCCCGACAGAGAACACCGTCAATGTCGCCAACGACTACTATGCAGCTCTGCAGAACAAGGACTATAGTAGCGCCTTTGGGTATATTACGCCGCAGGGAACCTTGAGCGGTCTCACCCTTGACTCGTTCACAAAGCAGGCTCAGGATGCCGATGACCATTACGGAGCAGTGCGCTCGTACACCGCAACGTTGGGAAACTTCAGCACGAACTCCGGCTCAGGGGTTGACCTGTCCCATTTTACCGTTGTCGTCAATGTCGCGCGCGCGAAGCAGAGCTATAGTGTGCTGCTCACACTGCAGAAGAGCGGAAATACCTGGAAGATCGTTGACTTTGATAGAATCTAAATAGCGCAAAAAAAGAGCGGAACGGTTATCACTAAACCGTTCCGCTCTTTTCTATTATATTTATAGGTATAGGACATATATGCATAGCATGAGAGACATCAAAAGGGATGAGCTAGTTGATGACGCTATTGAGAACAGCGCCTGTTGGAAGGGCGGCCATTGTCATCTCGCGATCGACGCACGCGCGCAGATCATCGCGGTAGAAGCGCCACGTGCTGCCAACCTTGTGCCCGGTGAGCTGACCCGACCACATTAAGCGATAGAGCGTTGAGCGGCTGACGCGTAGATAGCCCATTGCCTCTTTGAAGGTGAGCAGAGTATCGTCCTGAATCATTTGAACTACCATGTCTTTTCTCCTTAAAATAGTAGATAAGTGCCGACACTAACAAGAAATGCTGAGACTGTTTCATGAGAGAAGAATATTGTCTCATTACATGTTATAGTAACCAATGGTGATGCTCTTCCTGGTTAAGGAAAGGTTGCGAAATGGTTAATTTCACCGTCAAAAGAGTGCGACATCCGTAACCATCTATCCAAAAAGAGCAATGGAGAATGGACGCCTGCTACCACTTTTTAGCCAGGAGCGTGTAGAGTTCTTCCAGATCGCAGGAGACGGGGAAGATGGTCATGCCGGTGGCATTTTGCAGGCGGGCGATGTTCTCGACGTTGGTGGGATCGACCATAGCAACCGTAAGGCAATGGGCATCGCGGCCAACCGGGACGCAGCGCAGTTCGAGGGCCAGAGGATAGGGAATGAAGTGTTTCAGGCGCTGGGGGACCGTTTGTGGCAGGCTCATGAAGGGGATGCCGGGTAGCCCTTTCTTGTCCTGGGTCGACTCATCCTCGCGATTCAGTATAGATTGTGTATCCCATAGATGTGACGTGAGGGCCGGTCGCAGGGTAAAGCGGCGCGCGGTCAGGCCGGTGGAGTAGAGAAGGTGTTCCACGGATGGCCCGGCTACGGGATACGTGCCCATGCCTAGCAGGATCGTAGTATCGAGTGTCAGCGGTGGAATCACCGTCTCCGCCTGCAACAGGCTGATGCTGCGATACACGCGCTCAAGAATCCCCTGCGCGCCCTGTTGATCGACATCGGGTAGAATGATTGCAACTCCTACATTTTCCTGTGTCAGTACCCGGTCGTCAATTCTCATCACGCGGTTCACGTTTGCCATAACCTGTTCCAGCAGGCCAGGGGGAGCGTGATAGCGGCGGCGCTGTGAGGAGAGTGGCGATTGTGGAACGGTGGCAGTGCGTTCCCATTGAGAGATATGCAGCAGGAAGACGCTCATCGGTGCCAGGCGTGGGAGCAGCGTATTGAGCATTGCGCGCAATCTCGCGGCCAGCTCCTGCTGCGCGGGCACAATCTGTTCTTCCTCCGCCCAGTCTGCCTGCTCCTGTACGTCCTTGTGGAGTGAAGAGAGTGGCAGGCAATTACAGGGCTTCAGGTGCTGGAGCGTCTGTTTCGGGTGTGCCGCGAGTAAGCGTGCAGACGTATCGCGTTTCTTAGAGTTCATGGTCATGCCGCTGACTGCGCCTCGGTTTCTTTGCTAAATTGCCTGAGCATAAAGGTCATCCTCTTCCCCATTAAGAATAAAGCCTGCTCAATTGCTATACGACTGTAGCGAGAGGCGAAACGGGGGAGCATGAATAAAGTATAAACGATGGAAATAACGAGTCCGTAAAAAATTTGTTACAGTATGGTTAAGATGTAGAAAAGCCGGTTAAGAGGGTCCACTATTTAGAGCGGTCTACAGGCGATGGTCCCGACCTCGTTCGCATCGTCGCGGGTAGGAGGTCGGGACCATCTATGTTCTGTTATGACTCGACAGTAACCGGGGCAGTGAAGGTATAGCCCACGCCTGGAACGGTCATAATAAACTGAGGGCTATTGGGATCGGGCTCAACTTTCTGGCGCAGATGCCGGATGTGCGTCTTCACCAGGCCGGAGTCGCCGGCCTCGTCGTAGCCCCAGACGCGTTCGATGATCATATCCGTCGTCAGCACCTGGCCGGTATGGGTGATGAGCAGATGCAGGAGACGGCTCTCGGTCGGAGTAAGTCTGACCTTGGTTCCATCTCTTGTCACCTCGTGGCGCATCGCATCCAGGGTCACAGGCCCGACCGTAATCGAAGACGATCCGGAGGAACCGCGTGTGCTGGAAGAGCGGCGCATAATCGCTTTAATGCGTGCCAGCAATTGACGGGGGCTGAAGGGTTTTCGCAGGTAGTCATCGGCACCCAGTTCCAGCCCACGCACCTCGTCGTCCTCGCGGTCTTGAGCTGTCAGGATCAAGACCATCGAATTTGTTTCACTTCTCATCTGGCGACATACTTCGAACCCATCAAGCTTCGGCATTTGAATATCTAGAATAACGAGATCTGGTAACGTCTCGCGCCAACGTTTGACTGCCTGCTCTCCATCAAATGCCCGCACCACATCATACCCATGTCCTTTGAGCCAGTAGCTCAGCATGTCTACCATGTCGCGGTCGTCGTCCGCCACCATGATTTTCAATCGTGTTCCTCCTACAGGCTTACATTACAATACAAGGATGTACCGATGTATCTCTACAAATAAGCTCTTCAAAAGTCTCGCTCTCAATGTAGTAACGGGATGTCTACCTGACGGTAACATCATGATACATTATGGGCTATAGCCAGCCAGCTATAGTCATGTACGTGCGGTACTAATAACCTATCAATGTGCCTACTATACTTAATCGGCATGTGACGAAAGTTCTTAACTACGCAGTCTTGTAGAGGAATATTCGCCCCTTGACAACTGTTCTCATACTCGTTAGACTAACACTAACAAAATTGTATTCAGTAGGGATGGGCCTTGCGTCCATCCGGCCCAACGATCATGTGTGGGGGAAGAGGATGGACGCAAGGCCCATCCCTACTGAAGAAGTGACGAGGAGCAGGAAGAGTAGGTGCCGGGACCGCGAGAGAGGGAAGATCAGAGGCTGCAAGTCTTCCTCGGGATAAACGCATCGAAGGTCGCCTGTGAGTCCGGAGAGCAATCTCTGCGGGTGTGCCCGTTAAAGCACCAATGAGGATCAACCTGCCTCAGATAGGCAACGGTTGGTCGAAACAAGGTGGTACCACGAGCAGGTCCTTTCTCGTCCTTGACGGGGAAGGGCTTTTTTCTATGCCCAACGAGTAGGAGGAGTTATGATTGAACAGGGGAAAGACAACGAGACGCTGAACACGCCGTCAGCGTTGCCGAAGACATACGAGCCGCAGGCCGTCGAGGGCAAGTGGTACCGCTTCTGGGAGGAAGGCGGCTACTTCAAGCCGCGCCCCAATCCTGCGCGCAAGCCTTTTGTAATCAGTATGCCTCCGCCCAATGTGACCGGCGCGCTGCACCTGGGGCACGCGATCACGGCGACGGTTGAGGATATCCTGATCCGCTATCACCGCATGCGTGGCGACGAGACGCTCTGGGTGCCCGGCGAGGATCACGCGGGCATCGCGACGCAGACCGTGGTTGAACGCCTGCTCGCGAAAGAGGGGACAGACCGCCATATCATCGGGCGCGAGGTTTTTATCGAGCGCGTCTGGGACTGGGTGCGACAATACAAGAGCCGCATCCAGGATCAGCACCGCCGCCTGGGCGCTTCCTGCGACTGGTCACGCGAGCGCTTTACGCTGGACGAAGGTCTCTCGAAGGCGGTGCGCGAGGTCTTCGTGCGCCTGTATGACGAAGGGCTGATCTACCGTGGCGAGCGCATCATCAACTGGTGCCCGCGCTGCATGAGCGCCATTTCGGATCTGGAAGTGAATCACGTCGACACGCCGGGTACGCTGACCTATGTGCGCTATCCGCTCCAGCCTGAAGAGGGTCACGACGCGGGCAAGACTGAGTACATCAGCGTCGCCACCACGCGCCCTGAGACGATTCTGGGCGATACCGCGATCGCCGTCAACCCGAAAGATCCGCGCTACAAAGATTTCGTCGGGCGCAAGGCAATCGTGCCGGTGGTCGGGCGCGCGATTCCAATTGTGGCGGACGAGGCCGTGGATGCCGCCTTTGGCACCGGTGCCGTCAAAGTCACGCCCGCGCACGACCCGACCGACTTTGAAATTGGGCAGCGTCACCATCTTCCATCCGTTCAGGTGATTGGCTTCGACGCGAAGATGACAGCGGAGGCCGGTCCATACGCGGGACAGGACCGCTACGAGGCACGCGCAAATCTCGTGGCCGACCTTGAGAAGCTCGGTCAGGTCGAGAAGATCGAGGATTATGTCGTGCCGCTGGGGCATTGCCAACGCTGCGATACCGTGGTCGAGCCGCTCATCTCCTTGCAGTGGTTTGTGAAGATGATGCCGCTGGCGACGCCCGCGCTGGCCGCTGTCAACTATGGCCTGATCAAGGTAGTGCCGGAGCGCTTCGAGAAGGTCTACACCGACTGGTTGGAGAATATTCACGACTGGACGATCTCGCGCCAGCTCTGGTGGGGGCATCGCATCCCGGTCTGGTACTGCGACACCTGCGGGCAGATGACGGTGAGCTGCGAGGACCCGACGAACTGCGCGCACTGCGATAGCAGCGCCATTCACCAGGACGAGGACGTGCTGGATACCTGGTTCAGTTCGTGGCTGTGGCCCTTCAGCACGCTGGGCTGGCCTGAAAAGAGCGCCGACCTGTTGCGCTACTATCCGACCTCGGTGATGGAGACGGGCTACGATATCATCTTCTTCTGGGTGGCGCGCATGGTCATGTCCGGCATCCACTTTATGGGCACGATTCCTTTCGATACCATCTACCTGCATGGGTTGGTGCGCGACGCCAAGGGTGAGAAGATGAGTAAGTCCAAGAACAACGTCGTCGATCCTCTTGAAGTCATGGAACAGTACGGAACCGACGCGCTGCGCTTCACCCTGGCGACGAGCAGCACGCCCGGCAACGACATGAAGCTGGTCGAAGATCGCATTGTGGGCAACCGCAACTTCGCGAACAAGATCTGGAACGCCTCGCGCTTCGTGCTGATAACTACGGCTGAGGTCGGCGGCGGCGTCCCTGCTGAGAACGAAGTGCAGCCGGAGACGTTGGCCGATCGCTGGATTCTGCATCGCTTAGCGCGTGTGACGCAATCTGTGACGCACCTGATCGACGATTTCCAGCTGGGTGAGGCGGGTCGACAGCTCTACGAATTCTTCAAGTCCGACTACTGCGATTGGTACGTAGAGATCGCTAAAGTGCAGATGCAGGGCGAGGAGCGCACGCGCCGCTCAACGGCGGGCATCCTGCGCATGGTCCTCGATCAGAGCCTGCGCCTGCTGCATCCCTTCATGCCCTTCGTCACCGAGGAGGTCTGGCAGCACCTTTACCGTACAAGCGAGCCGACGCCTGAGCGCTGGCCCGCGCCCGCGCTGATCGTAGCGTCCTGGCCGTATGCCGCGATGCTCTCGCTCGACGAAGAGGCCGAGCAGCAGTTTACCCTGTTGCAGGAGGTGATCACGCGTATTCGCGACGCGCGCAACCAGATGAACGTCGAGATCTCGCGCCGCATTCCCGCGATTATGGCCGTGGGCGACCTGCTCGGCGTCTTCGCGGCCCAGGCTTCGCTGATCGAATTCCTGGCGCGCACAGAGATGCCGCAACTGCACAAGGTGCTGGAGCAGAAGCCGCAACAGGCGATGAGCCTGCTGGCGGATAACATAGAGATCTACCTGCCGCTTGCCGGTATGCTCGATATCGGCAAAGAACTGGAGCGTCTCGACAAAGAGATCGCCCAGGCGCAGCAGGAGATCACGCGTCTGCAAGGCAAGCTGGCGAACGAAAACTTCGTCACGCGGGCAAAGCCCGAGGTGGTCGAGAAGGAGCGGGAGAAGCTGGCAGCCCAGGAGGAGCGCGTGGGCAAGCTCACTGCTCGCCGTTCTGAGCTGGCGGTTTAACGTAAATATACATATCAAAAATGTAAATGATGGGTAATGCGGGCATATAAATCATGAACCGCATTACCCATCATTTACCCAAAAATGTATATCATAAATGTGCCATTGTACGTGAAATGCGCAACGGGCTTATAAATCGCGCCCCTACATCATGATGTTACCGCAATCTTTCTGACGATTCGTTTGTATTTTTACCTCTGGATTGACTTTTTGTTAGCCCATGAGTATGATTACTTTCGCTACAGATTTTTTACGCGTCAGGAGGTATGGCGGTGGATGCCATTGATCGAGAGATACTTACCTTGCTGTACCAGGATGGGCGTCTCAGCCACGAGGAGATAGCGAAATGCGTGCATCTCTCGCGCCCAGCGGTACACGAGCGCGTCAGAAGGCTAGAGGAGCAAGGAATATTGCGCGGCTACCAGGCGTTGATCGATTGGAGCGCGCTGAACCTGCCGCTCACGGCCTTTATCTGGGTGCGCGCGCGTACCGTCGATATTTCATGCAGCAAGACCAGTACGTTGCTTATGCGACTGAGCTGTGACGAGGCGCTGATAGAAGAATGCCACCGGGTCACGGGCGAGTGGTGTATGCTGCTCAAGACCCGCGTCGCCTCACCACTCGCGCTACAAAATCTGATCGATCGCATTCGCGCGCTTGCCAGCGTCGAGGCGACGAATACAACGCTTGTCCTTTCAACATCATACGAGCAGGGTCAGCAGGAGGACGCCTGTCAGTACGATAGCCACAGCAGGGAGAAGAAGGCATGATCGCACAAAAGAAGCGTTCCCGTCTGCATTATAGCTGGATTGTGGCCGCGCTGACCTTTCTGATATTGTTGACCGGAGCCGGCATGCGCGCCACGCCTGCTGTACTGATTGTGCCGCTTGAGCATGAATTCAGCTGGAGCGCGGCGACGATCTCGCTGCCGCCCCCGGCGTAACGCCTGCTTCCATTAGCTTATTCCAATCCGCGCTCGTAAGTAAAAAAGAGATTGCCATTCCAATCGTATTCGACGCCCGTGAAGGCATCGCGCAGCAGGAGAATATCGGGAATATAGGCGCGCACGCTCTCTGCGCCTATAGCAGGCAGCTGGCGGCGCAGGTCGTAGGCGAGCAGGCTGATTGGCTCGATGGCCGTGCCGTCGATATAGCCGAGTGATAATTGCCTGCCCTGGCGCTCCTCGCGCATCTCGGCGATCGCCAGTCCGTCCAGGCGATTCCAGCGACGTAGCAGGTAGATCTGTTGTGCCGCTATCTTCCCCTGCAATAGCTCAGCAGTGATGGGATAGGCGGTAAAGCCCGCGTAGTACAGGCCGCCGGTAAGCGGAAAGATATTCGAGGCATTCAGGTAGTCGATGATCTCATCCAGATCGGAGGCCGTAGCCAGTTGTGCCGCGACCTCAACGGAGCGTTTTGGAGGGGGCGCGGGCGAGGCCGAGCAGAGCGAGAAACCACCCACCGTGCGCATGAATGCGCGCTCCCAGAGATGAATGGAGTCGGTATTGTCAGAGTCGACGACCAGCCGAATATACTGGGCACCGCGCTGCATCGCTTCAACAAAGACTGCCTGATTTAATTCGCCCGCAATACCCTGGTGGCGAAACTGCGGTGCCACGCGCAGCCCTTGCAGCCAGGCATCGCTGGCAGTCAACATACGCACATAAACCATACCGACTGGCTGCCCATCCAGTGTTGCAACGAGCACGCGACCGGCGGGATCTTGCAGCCACTCGTCCCACACGTAAGGGATATAGTCGCCCCATGACCATGTCTCGCTGCTGAATGCCAGTATGGGAGCGCGATCTTCTGGGCGCGCGGAGCGAATTTCGAGGTTTGCCATAGATGAGATCCTCCTGTTTCTCTAGCTACTATAGCGAGAAGGCGGTGCGTCCGTCAATATGCCTCTACGATCAATTGCCAGTAAATAGAAACGTTCTTATCCTCAACTGCGTAATACTATTGTCCTCTGGGATGTGTAAAATATGTAACTATGTCTTTAAAGATGGCATCATTGGAGAAGGAAAGGTCATGCAGCAGGAGTCCGGAAAAGAGCCTTTGAAAGAGAACGTGCAAAATATGATGAAGCAGGCGCGGGAGGAGGTCGCGAGTAGCCGCGAGCCGTGGTATCGTTCGTTGCGGCGAGCTCGGATACTGGTTCTCATTTATATTCTCGAATTTGTGCTCTTCACACTATTGGCTGTCTATGTGCATTTTAACCCTGTGCTGCCTGTCGACGTAGCAATCACACGCGAGTTTCAGGAGAACCAGGCACCCTTTATCAAATGGACAATGATCGCCATAAGCTACTTCGGGAACCAGGCCATAATTTTTTCCGCGCTGATTGGTCTTACCGCTCTTGTCTTCTGGCTGCTGCGTCTGCGCCTGGAGGCGCTATTCATCATCGGACTCTCCGCTGTTAGCTCTGTATTGAATGTGCTGCTAAAGCTGCTGGTGAGTCGTCCGCGCCCATCGGCACAATTTGTAGAGATTATCCAGCATGCAACGGGGCAGAGTTTTCCCAGCGGGCACGTTATGTCATATGTCGCCTTCTGGGGATTGTTATTCTCGCTGGGACTGATCCTTTTCAACAGGAAACGTTGGTGGAACTATATTCTCCTTATCGTTCCTGCGCTTTTCGTCGTGATGGTCGGCCCCTCGCGCATTTATTTGGGCGACCATTGGGCCAGCGACGTGCTTGGAGGCTATCTCTTTGGTGGATTGCTGCTAGGTATCGCCCTGTGGCTCTACCTACGGCTGAAGGAACGCGGCGTGCTGACGCCTGAATTGAATGTGAAGCACTCTCTGCTGCCGCTAGAAAAGCCCTGAAGCCGTTTATCTGCAAACAAGAGGTAGGGGTGTTTGGCCAGGGGCGGC
>Ga0066793_10000380_pt1 | contig 17022 bp, 13 predicted proteins | sample PersoiDNA2013189_FD_83876 | JGI IMG/M metagenome (GOLD analysis project Ga0066793, IMG submission 83876) | Permafrost soil microbial communities from the Arctic, to analyse light accelerated degradation of dissolved organic matter (DOM) -... | ecosystem: Environmental > Terrestrial > Soil >... | reverse complement strand
CGCGCCGCTTTGACCATTGACTCGATGCGGTCCAGGGCTTTGTCCGCTTCCCTGCCGGCGGAATCGTTCTTTCCAAGGGGATGAGACTTGACGATGGCGCCGTTGACGACCCAGACGGTGCCGGCCAGGAACAGCGCCAGCACAATCAGCAGAAAAGCCATCTCCGGATAAGTGAATCCGTCTTTGTCTTTCGAGCGGAATAGTCCGCTTGCCCGTGCCACACACACCTCCGGAGCCGGCCCCGCGCATAACGGATGTTATTGTATCTTTCATCGCGTACAAATATAAATAGAACATGAGAAGCGACCGGCCGAACCCGGCCGGGTTAGCGGCGTCGGGCATGAATGTTGCACGCGCCGCGGCCCGCGGTTTTGCATGCCGGGGTTAACAAAACCGCCGGCTCCTCCGTTTTAAGGAATAGGTCCGCATGAGCGAGAGCTCTGAGAGCGAACAGCTGAAGATCCTCCTGGCGCGCGCCACCGAGGGCGATAGAAGGGCCTACGGCAGGATTTTCAGGCTGTGCTACAAGGACATTTACGATTATGTCATCCGAAGGGTCGGCAACCACACCGACGCGGAAGACATAACGATGCAGGTGTTCGCGCAGGGGTTGAAGGCGATCGGTTCCTACGAGGACCGCGGCCACTCGGTCAAAGCATGGCTGTACCGGATCGCCCACAACGCCGTGGTGGACCACTTCCGTGGCCAGAGGCCATCGGTGGACCTCGACGGGGCGGCGGAGATACCTGACGAGATCGACATAGAGAGAAGGGCCATAGACCGGGAGGAGATACGGGGCCTGTACGGTCAGATAGTGAGGCTGCCGACGGCCCAGGCGGAGGTCCTCATGCTCCGCTTCATCGAGGACAGGAGCGTTGCCGAAACGGCGATCATCCTCGAGAAGAAAGAAGTGACAGTGAGGGCATTGCAGTTCAAGGGCATCAAGAACTTGAGGCAACGCCTGGAAGCCTCGGAAGCCAGGCCGACCGCGCAGCTACCGGAATGATGAATATGAAAGAGAAAGAAGACAACGACATAATCGAGCAGCTGAAGGCTCTCCCGCGGTACGGCCCGAGGGCCGTCTTCAGGATGAAGGTCTTCGCCTCGACGCTGGTGCCCTCTCTGGGCTCGGCGCTCGCCGGCAATCGAACGCCCGGGCTCGGCTGGGGGGCACGGCCCGCCTGGACACGCCCCGGGCGGATGGTCGCCGCCGCTGGAATGGCACTGCTGCTTGCGTTCATCGTGTTTTCGAGCCTCATGCTCGCCTCGGGCTCCAGCCTGCCCGGCGAGGCGCTCTACGGGTTGAAGCGGGCGCGAGAGCAGATCGGCCTCGCCTTGACATGGTCACAGCAGGGCAAGGCGGAACAAAACCTCAGCCTCGCGGCCGCGAGGCTGTCCGAACTCGACAACCTCATCCAGAAGGGGGTTACCGATTCGGACCGTATAAAGCAACTGGCGAGCGACTACACAAGAGAGACGGCCGCGGTGGCGCAGGCGCTGAAGCAGAACCCGGGCTCCGGTGAGTCGCAGGTGCTCGCCAAACGCCTCCAGGCGCTGCAGACCCAGAAAGCCAATATGGTCAGCCGGCTCGCGGCCGCTTCTCCAGCCGGGGTGTATGCGGAATCAGAGGGTGCGGCGGTGAAGGTGAAAGATGCCACCGGGGCAGGCCCGCTGGGGCCCACCGGCCAGGTCTCCGGCGTCACCAATAGCGAAGGCGAATACTCTTTCGGCGTGAACGCCTCGAATCCGGACCGGCTGTCCGGCCTTGATGCTTTCATCGAGCAGGAGGGACGAAAAGAAGTCGTGCCGGTGTTCGAAAGCGTGAAGGCGAAGGGCCCTTACGCCGTGCAGGTAGACCCGCCGGCGCGAGTGCTCGAGCTCGATAAGCCGACCATGTTCACTATGAAGATAACGCGCGGCGACGGCTCCCCCGTCGCCATGAAACCGATAAAACTCATCGATGCTTCACTCACCAGCGCGGTCAACGGCAGGAAAGGCGAGGCCCTCTTGTGGACCGACGCCAGCGGCGCCTGCTCGTTCACGGTCACCAAGACGTCGCGCGACGCATCGAGCAGGTTCGACCTCCAGGTCGAGGAGGCCGGTTGGACCGATGCCGGTGAAGTCCTGAGGCTTGGCGGGCTCGAAGCCCCGGCGACGGCCGCCGCCAGTGACGGCGTGGCCGTGACGAGCATCGGCGGCAACACCAACCCGCAGCGACTCGAGCTCGACAACGGCCTGGTCAAGGTAGTCGCAGAGCATAACACCGCCGGCGAGATCATCTCTTCGCTGGTACGCTCCACGGGTTCGACTGCGGCGGGCCCTCTGTCCGATACGCTGCCTGTCGAGGCTCACGCTCTTTCGGAACACGTGACTGCGGGAGGGCCGACGCTCATATTCGCGACCGATAAGGCAGCGGGTTACGAGACGAGGCTCGAGATGCAGGTGGCGGGCGGCTCTGTAGTAAAGACGTACCAGGTGGTCGTTGCCAGCGGCGATCCGTACGCGTCGATCTCCTGCAAAGTAGTGGTGACCGGCTCCGCCGTGCAGCTTACCAGGGCCAACCCCGGCCTGTTGAAGACATTCCTTCTTTCCACGCCCGCCGGGGCCAGCATCGAAGTGGGTGGCAAGAAAGTGAGCCCTCCGGCGGCGACGGAGCAGAACCTGCTCCTCTCCTTCGAGATAGGCAACCCGTACATCGCCTACAGCACCAACAGCGACGTAGTGTTCATCGCCTGTCCTATCGACTCGGAGACCTACCCGCAGGCGTGGTCCTTGAGCAGCGGAACGCTGAGCCCGTCCCCGCGCGATACCTCAGCCCTCGCTGAGAACGGGTACAACTCGATGATTATATTCGGAATGGCCGAGAGAGCCGACCTCGACTCCGTGGTGTCGAAGGCACGCGCGGGGATAGTAGACCCGGCACGGGTCGCCAGCTCACCCGGCGATGCTCAGAGTTCCAACGGGTTTGCCCTGGTGGTTCGCCCTGGACTCGAGGAGCTCCAGAAGGGCAGCCACCAGGTGACACTGAAGATCTTCAAGCAGTACCAGAAAGTCCTGCAGGCCTTCTAGAGGACCGAGCGCCAGCCCGCTATCCCGACAGATGTTCCACCAAGGCTTCCAGGGCATCGATGTAACCCTGTGGCCCTTTGCCCATCACGGTCTTCCAGGCGACATCGCTCAACACCGACCGTCGACGGAACTCCTCGCGCGAGCTGATGTCAGACAGGTGGACCTCGACAGTGGGCAAGCGGACTGCTTCGATGGCGTCGCGCAGCGCATAGCTGTAGTGAGTGAGAGCGCCTGGGTTGATGATGATGCCAGCCGATGATTTCCTCTCGGCGTGGATCTTGTCTATCAGGTCGCCCTCGTGGTTCGACTGGAAGAAAAGGGCCCGCACGCCCAGCTCCCGGGCGCGCTCCGCGATCTCCGCATTGATCTCATCCAGCGTGCGCCGGCCATAGATGGAGTGGTCCCGTTCCCCCAGCAGGTTAAGGTTCGGACCGTTGAGAACCAGAATGTGCAGCACTCCCCGACCTCCTCTGTCGAATCAACCGCCGCGGAGCAAAAGGTCATAACAGGCCTCGAGCGCCGCCGGCTCGACACCTGTGCGGACCACCGGACTGCCCTCATCTTCGAGGAGCACCATGGTCGTATCTCCGGCGCTCTTCTTGTCCTGGGCGATCCGCGGCGCAAGTTCGCTGTACTCCGGCGCCTTGGGAAGCGGTTTGACCGGCAGGCCCAGCGAATCCAGCAGCATCCGGTGGTCGCCCGCGAGACCCGCGCGCCCTACCCCCAGTTTCTCTGACACCAGGGCGGCGAACACCATCCCAACGGATATCGCCTCCCCGTGGGAGTAGGTCCCGGCGTATCCTGCCTGGGCCTCCAGCGCGTGCCCCAGGGTGTGGCCGTAGTTCAAGTGATGCCGGACTCCGTGGTCCCGCTCGTCGGCGGCCACAAGTGCCGCCTTCTCACTGACACACTCGGTGATGATGCGGGCCAGGTCGCCGGGAGCCGATCTTTTTGACGCCCCGGGATCTGCGCGGAAACGCCTGCCCCACTCTCGTGATGTCAGGAGGCTGTACTTCGCGACCTCGGCGATGCCGGAAATGAACTCCCGCGGAGAAAGCGTTGCCAAGAGAGAGATGTCGCAGACGACCGCAACGGGCTGGTGAAAGCTCCCTACCTGGTTCTTGGCTGCCGGGACGTTCACCGCGGTCTTGCCACCTATGGACGAATCCACCATCGCCATCAGAGTCGTCGGGACCTGCACTACGTCGATGCCCCTTTTGAATATTGACGCCGCGAACCCGGTGAGGTCGCCCACAACGCCACCGCCGAGCGCGATGACAAGGTCCGACCTGGTGAGGCCGGACTCGATCAGCCGGTCCAGGATCTCGAATGCGCGCTCCGCCGTCTTTGAAGCCTCTCCCGCCGGCACCTCGAGCAAGACCGGTTCGAGCCCTCTGGAACGAACCCGCTCGGCCGCCTCTGTGGCGTACAGCGGGCCGACGTTTGAATCGGTGACCAGTGCTGCCCTCTTCCAGCCGCCCCGCAGAAAATCGTCGAGACGGCCGAGCAGACCCTCGCCGACGGTTACGGTGTAGCTCCTGTCCCCGAGCTCGACACGTATCTCCTCACACGAGCTCATCAGCCACCCAACTCCCCCGTGTCCCGGCCGGTCGTAGTAGTGTTGTTGAAGTCCGCGATGATCTCGAGGGCCAGCCCCCGCGGGTCCCTGTCGCCGCACTCGATCACGACGTCCGCAGCCTCCACGTAACGCTCCTCACGGGCCTTCATCATCTCTTCTGTCTCCTCGATCCCCTTGCCCTCCAGCAGCGGCCTGCCACCCTTGCCGTCAGCGCGCCCAGCGACCTCGGCCGGCGTCGCCTTGAGGTAGAACAGCATCCCCGTCCTTCTGGCGTCCTCGACGTTGCGCGCATCGAGGACCGCGCCGCCCCCCAGCGCGATGACGACGCCGTCACGCGAAGTGACGCGCCGGACTACCTCTCGTTCCAGGGCCCTGAAACCACTTTCCTGTCGAGCCTCGAAGACCTCACTTATCGTCATTTCCTGCTCGCTCTCGATAACGCTATCGGTATCCAGCAGCTCGCGGCCTGTCACGGCGGCGATGCGCTTGCCGATCGTGGTCTTGCCCGAGTACATGAAACCGATCAGCACCATGTTCGTCTTTCCCAAAGTCTCACTTCCGTCATCGCTCGCCGCCTGTCTCATCAGCGGCGCTTCCAGAGGTCACCGATCTGGTCCAGGTAACCTGCGAGGTTCCTCTTCATCTCACCGAGCGAGTCCCCTCCGAATTTCTCCTGTGCGGCATCGGCGATCACAAGCGCGGCGACCGCTTCTCCCACGACGGACGCGGCGGGGACGGCACACACGTCAGCCCTCTCTTTGAACGCCCGCGCCGCATTCAACAGGACGAGGTCGACCGTTGCCAGCGGGCTCGCGAGGGTCGGAATCGGTTTCATCGCGGCACGGACCACGATCGGCTCGCCGTTGCTCATGCCGGCCTCGATACCGCCGGCCCTGTTCGTCTTCCTGTAGAGTCCACGGCCCGCCTCGAAGAAGAGCTCATCGTGCGCCCCGCTACCTCTTACCCCCGCGAGGCCGAACCCGTCTCCTATCTCGACACCCTTGATAGCCGGGATAGACGCGAACGCGGCGCACAGCCTTGCGTCCAGCCTCCTGTCGCTCTGTGCGTGCGAGCCCAGTCCCGGAGGGGCGCCGAAAACCGCTACCTCGAAGAGGCCCCCGAGGGAGTCTCCATCACCGGCGGCACGGTCCACCTCTTCAACCATACGCCCGGAAGCCGCGCTGTCGGAACAGCGCATCGGGTCGGCGTCGGCTCTCAAGTACTCTTCTTCTCCAGCCATGCTTGCCGGCTCCACAGCCACGGGGCCGACCGCCAGCACCCTGCTGCGGACGTTCACGCCGAGCTCGGCCAGGAGAACCCGGGCGACCGCCCCGGCGGCCACGCGAGCCGCAGTCTCCCTCGCGCTGGCGCGCTCTAAGATGTCCCTCGCGTCCATGGTCCAGTACTTCAACATCCCCGCCATGTCGCCATGGCCCGGCCGGGGCTTCGTCTCCGCCCGCGAGTCGCTACCGGGGACGGGCTCGGCCGACATGACGTCTTTCCATTTCTCGTGGTCGAGGTTCTCGACGAGCAGAGTGAGGGGGCTTCCCATGGTGCGCCCGTGCCTTACCCCGGAGAGGATGCGGACATGGTCCTGCTCGATCCGCATGCGGGCTCCCCGCCCATGGCCGACCTGCCTGCGCGCCAGGTCTCGGTCGATGTGTGCCGCCGATACCGGAAGCATCGCCGGCACGCCATCGATGATCGCCACCACGGCGGGGCCGTGTGACTCGCCGCCCGTGAGCATCCTCATCTGGAGCACCCCTTCAATGCAGCTGTCATAACTCTTGCACCTTCTCTTTCAATAAACAGGATGACGTCAAAAGCGAAATAAGACAACAGAGATTCCCGCGGGGGAAGTGCGCCGTCGTCCACACCTGCTGCGCCAGCCTCGGGTGGGCCGCGGCGCTACGGGTAGATGGACTGGCCGGTAAAGATGGTGAAGCGTTCGTCGCCGAAGAGTATGGTGGCGCTCGCGTCCCCTGCAACCGTAAGGAGCTTGTAGTGGTCACCGAACGTGCCACCTACGGCGACGTTGTCGAAGAGTTGGTCGCCTACCCTGATCCTGGCGACCGACTTGTCACCCTGCTTGAAGATCCCGTCGAGCGTGATCGCATAAGAGAGAGTCTCGGGCGGCGCATGTATACCTGTCCTCAACTGCGCGGGCACGTTGACTGTCCTGTTGCCCCCTCCGGGGGCCGAGGTGGTAGCGACGGTCTGCGGCGCCTCTTCGTTGACCAGCGGCTCAAAGGGATTCCTGCGCCTGTAGATCGACAGTGGCGGCGTGAGGACCTGGTCGATGGTCAGCTTGGATGTGGCCGCCGGAGCCGTGGACGGCGTCGTCGTCGCCGGAGTGGTCGTCTCACCCTGTGCCATGATGCCCGAGGACTTCTTCTTGCCTCCACCACTGGTAGCGATCGCTATGCCGGCGACGAGCAAGATGCACAGGCCGACTGCACCCACTATCCAGGCGATCTTGACTGAGTTCGAGGTCTCTTCCCCCGCTCTCTTCGGCTTCATCTTCCTGATCTTCTGAGGCATTCGACCTTCTCCTCTTGTGAGGCCTGTCCTGCTCCAGTCCAGTTACGGGCTCGGCGTGCTGCTCGGGCTGCTGCTCGGCGTCGTCTGTGGCGCCGGCGTAGTCGCCTGACCGGCCTGACCCGGCGGGGCTTCGAATGTGAACGTCTTGGCGTCGAGGTCGCAAGCCACCAGCCCGAGGTTAGGGCTGTAGCCAAGCCCCAGGATGGTGGTCGACGGGGCCATGCTCACTGAATTGATGACGATCGCTCTCTCCATTCGCTCCAGCCGATAGATCAGGTCCACCACCTGGTCGTAGAAGCCCGCGATGCGCATCGTGAAGTCGTACGTGGAGAACCCGGCCCCGGTCGACGACGCCGCCACTTCCGATGGCGCGAACGAAAGCCAGGGGAGCCCGACACCCGTGCGCGGGTCGGCTGCCGCCTGGATGTTCCTGATCAGCGACGGCAATTCGGCCTGCTGAGGTATCTTCGCCTCGAGCGAGGCAAGCTTGGCCTCAAACTCCGCGGAGCGGTTCTTGATGTCGGTGAGCTGCTTGTAGGTGCTCTTCTGCTGCTCGATCTGGCTTTCGGTCGACTCGATCTCCTTCTGCTTTTTGTCCACCTGCCCTTTCTTGGGCCCGACCAGCAGGAAGTAGCCGGCAGCGCCGACCACTATCGCGGCGAACAACCCTATTAATAGTGCGACCAAAGGCCTGCGCAACATTACTTACTATCCTCCACTGGGAGACGTTGATGGCGCCGGAGTCGCGGCCGGCGTTGCGACCTTCGGCGCGCCACCTATCGCGGCAGTGTTCATATTCAGCGTAGCCGTCGAGGAGAACTGGATCACTTTCGCACCGGTGAATTCGGTGGTGGTGATCTGCAGCGGCGGCGTCACCCTGATGAAGTCGTCCACGGTCTGTTCGAGTTCTGTGCCCTGCCTGGTAGGCTCCGCACTGCCCAGCCACACCCTCTGAAACTCGACGATCTGGGCCATTCTCTCCAGCCAGTTTGCTATCGGCTTGTAGTCGGGCAGGTACGGGTAGAGGTCTACCACGTTGTCCCTGTTCGGGCACTGCAATGCGTACCCGGAGAACTCGACCGTGCCAGGGCTCGCTGCCTCTCCAGACGACCCGACCAGGCTCGTTATCCAGATGTCGCTCGGCATCGTGATCGCGATGTTATTGAGGATCCGCGCCCAGTACACCCTCCCCTGCAGCGCGGTGACCACCGAGGTCTCCAGGGTAGATACCTGGTCCTGGCGGGTCTTGTACTGCTGGAGCGCCGCATTCTTGTTCTGCCAGTCGGTGAGTTCTGTCTGCGCCTCTTTGAGCGCCTTGTCTTTCTGCGCGACCTTGCTGTTCGCGCTGAAGTACATGAAGACGATCAGTACCAGCACCAGCGCAGGCAACAGTATCACCAGCCAGAGGAACGAGCGCTCGGCAGGCTTCCGCTTGGCTTTTATCTTTTCAGGTGGAAGGAGGTTGATCTTGGTCATCTCACTCCTCCGTTTCCCTCAGCGCGAGGCCGACCGCGCACGCTATCGACGGTTCCAGCTCGGCAAGCTCCTCGGGCGTGTACGGAAGCTTGCCCAACTGAAGGTTCTGGAGCGGGTGCCCGATTTCGATGGGAAGCCTGAGGCCCCGGTTGAGCTCCAGCGGCAGGTTTATCATCTTCGAGCCGCTACCCGAGAGGATGACCTTGTTCAGGTCACGCTCCTGGCTCTGGGAGATGTAATACTCGAGCGAGCGCCTGATCTCTCCGACGAACGCCTGTATCTCCCGCTGCAGGAGATTGTTCGCCTCCTGGTCGGTGCTCCGGCCGCGCTTGATCTCCTCGGCCTCGACGGGCGAGAGCTTGAGGTGATCGCAGAGCAGCTTGGTGAAATAGTCGCCGCCCCTCATGAGCATCCTCACGAACCTCGGCGTGTTCTCTTTTACCACACACACGTTGCAGATCCCGGCGCCGATATTGATGAGGCAGACGCTGCCCGGCGGCTCGGCTTCCTCCTCGAGGAACTGGTACTCCTTCTTGATGAGCGACCTCACCATCGCGAACGCCTTGAGCTCGACCGCCTCCGGCGTCAGGCCAGCCCCGACGCAGGCGTCCAGGAACGATGTGATCATCTCGCGGTGTGCCGCCGCAAGCAGGATCGTCTGCATGCGCTCTTCCTCGCCTGTCATGTACTCGTCGACGACCTCGTAGTCCACTATCGCGTCGTCTATCGGGATCGGTATGAACTCCTGTACCTGATACTTGACCGCGCTCTCGAGCTCGTCCTCCGGCATGTACGGCAGGTCCATCGGCCGAACGATCACCTTCTGGTTCGCAATGCCGAGGACGACCTTGCGCTTGGTGAGGCGGTTCTGCTTCCAGAGTTCGCGGAGATAGGTGGAGACGGTTTCGATGTTATCGATCTCCCCGTCGCGGACGGCCCCTTCGGGAAGCATTATTATGGCAAGGTTCTGAAGAATGGGCTCTCTTTTGGTGATATTCACCTCAGCCACCTTGATGGACCCGGTGCTGATATCCAGGCCTATCGACACTCCACCCCTTGCCACTCAATTCACCCCTACAGAGAACCGTCGTTTCCTTCGTGCTTCCAAGAGAAAGTGAGCGGGATAACCCGACCACCGCTTGATCTACTCTGAACCCCTGTTGAGGTACGTCTCGACGTCAGTTTCCTTTATCCGGTAATTCTTCCCGACCCGGATAGCGGGTATCTGCTTCCCCTTGACCAGTCGGTAAACGGTCATGTTGGAAACCCGCAGGATCTTCGCCACTTCATTGACTGTGAGAAGCTTATTGCTCACTTCAGTTCACTTCCGCTCTCTTGCCAACTACATTAAGTCTTATTCACTGATTGAGACAGGTCCGCTCTATCTTCACTTGAGAATCAAATTATGAACTATGGTGAACAATACTGTCAATACTCTCCCTCGTCAACTTTTGCAACATAGTTAAGCAGTAGTTCTCAATGGTTAATAAAAACATCAGCGCCACCAGCTGCTCAAGTGAGCAAAAACAGGGCTTTCAAACCCTAAACCATGTGATTGACACTGAAGCAGGTGGGCTCATCCTCACCTTAAGAGTTTCAAATAGACGTTCACTAGCTGCTGGCCCCACACCAGGGCAATGACGGCGCCCGCGGCGAGAAATGGAGCGAAAGCAAGCTTGTCCTTCCTCCCCTTCCGGGCCAGGATGAGCATGGGGATCGAAGCAAGGGCCCCGATCAGGAAGCCCATGAATATCTGGACGATGATCAGGTACCAGTGGAAGTAACCCAGGGCGAGGCCCGTGAAAGCTATCAACTTTACGTCGCCCATGCCGATGCCAGTGGGCAACCCGTCGTCTTCTTCTTCATCTTCTCCATCGTCGCCGGCCGCTTCGCGCTTTCTTCCACCCTGGTCACCGTCAGCGTCTGAGGGTTCGCCGCGCAGGAAGAGAGCCCCGTAGATCAGTCCCGCCGCCAGGAGGAACGCGGCGGCGCTCGCCGCTGTCGCCGCCGAGAGCCCTATCCGGCCCGGTTGCCCGCGATACAGCGCAGTGGCTGTCACGAGCAGGAACATCATGACCAGTCCCGGATAGATCACGCGGTTCGGCACAATACCACTCGTGATGTCGACGACCGAGACGATGACCAGGATGCTCACCATCAGGAGCCCTATGAAGAGTTCCGGGGTCACGACCGTGCCCGCCGGGAGGCCCAGCTCGCTGGGCACTACGCTGCGGCTCCACCAGTAGACCAGCACGAACAGTCCCGCGGTGGTCGCCTCCACGAGAGGGTAGCGGATGGAGATCGGTGCTTTGCAGCCGCGACACCTGCCACGAAGCACTACGTAACTGACCAGCGGGATATTGTCGTACCAACGGATGGTCATGCCGCACAGCGGGCATATCGACCGCTGCCCCAGCGACATCTCCTTGGGAAGCCTGTAGATGACGACGTTGAAGAAGCTGCCGAAGATCAGTCCGAACCCCGCGGCCACCAGATAGTAGAACCAGACGAGCTCTTGAGTCCTGTCCATGCGATGTGCTCCGATGCGAAAAGGATCCGTCCGTCGAGCCATGACACCCGCATGGTGATGGAACGACACCACGCAGGGATAACGTCAAAGATAATGGATATCATGGGCGGGTACAAATCCGCTCGGCTATAATATGCCAGAAAGGGTTGCCCGACCCCGGGATCCGGATCTCAACGTTCGCACTCTGGTCGAGAGCGGTACCGCCACGGAGGCTTGCTTGCATTCAGACGTATCAGCGGATTCGGCAAAGCGTGACTCATACAAAAAGGTCATCGCTTATGCTTTGCTCGCCCTGCTGATCTTTACCGCTGTGGCCATCGTCCTCACCTACCCGCTGGCCGCGAACATGTCCCATAATTATTTCAATCCTTCCTTCTCGCACGACGGGGTCGGGACCATCTGGCTGACCTGGTACTCCAACTTCGCGCGCGCTCACTCCTACACCGGGAACGTCACCACGTTTGTCGCCTATCCTTTCGGATACAACACTCGAGCGATCTACTACCCGCTCACCAACGGCGTACTGGTGCTTATGGCGAGGGTGATCGGCGCGCAGGCCTCCTACAACCTTCTTACGCTCAGCACGTTCCCGCTCGCAGGCCTGCTGATGTTCCTCCTGCTCTACTACATCACCTCCAGCCCCGCGGCTTCGATCTTAGGCGGCTTCATCTACGCATTCTCCCCGTGGCACACTGCGAGGACTTTCGATCAGGTCGGGCTGGCCCAGATCTACGTGCTGCCCCTGTTCCTTATCGCGGTGATCTACTTCTGGCGGCGAAGGAGCGTCATCTCCGCGGCGGCGGTCTCCGGGGCTCTGCTGGTCGCAATCCTGACTGACTTTCATCTCGGCCTTTTCTGCGGGCTGCTGCTCATCACCTGGGGCGTTGCCGTCTTCCTCAGAGAGCGCGCCGACAGCAAGAGGTTCCTGCGCCTGAGGCGACCACTCGTCAAACGCGAGACCGTCAAGGCGATCGTGATGGCCGCTCTCGCTGTCGTACTGGCGCTCGCTATCGCGGCGCCTGTGCTCCAGAACCTCTTCTACAAGGATCCTCTGGTGATAACGCCCACGGAGGAGAGGAGCATCGATGTCACGGTCTCCTATTCGTCGCGCCCATGGAACTACGTGGTACCGCCAGCCTACGCGCTTCTCTGGCGCTGGTGGACGAACGATTTCGTGACCAAACACGAGGGCAAGAGCGGCGTGCACGAGGTGACCGCCTATCCGGGCATCGTCACCTTTGTGATGGCTTGCTTTGCAGTCTATTTCACTTTCAGGCGAAAGAAGAAGCCTCGCCCGGCCTCTGAGGGCGCCGTCGGAGACGATGACGCGCCACCGGATGAGGCGGTTGCCGCTCCGCCTGGCGATGATCTCGAGCATGACGCGAAGATCAGGGGCGGGATGGACCCGGCACGCACCACCGTCTACTTCGGGGCGATCACCGCGGTGATCGCCTTCATCCTCTCCATGCCTCCCGTAGTAAAGATAGGCAGCATGCAGATACCGACCCCGTCCATCGTCATGCGCGCGATCGCGCCGTTCTTCCGGTTCTACTCGCGCTGGGCTCTCGTGGTCACTTTCTCACTCGCCTTGATGGCGGGCATCGGCCTTTTCATGCTCGCCCGGTCGAGGCGCTGGAGCGGTTTCAGGGTTGGTGCGGTTTGCCTGGCGCTCATCGCCCTCTTCGCCCTGGACGTGACTATCATCCCGCCGCTTCGGTCCAGGGATATCACGAAGGTGCCGACGGTGGTGGCTGAGCTCAGCAAGTACCCCAGGAAGCAACCGGTGGCAGTCTATCCTTTGAGCCCGGGAAGGTATTTCATCCCCCTGCAGTACGACTACTTCCAGACGTTCCACCAGCATCCGATGCTGAACGGCAGCAAGCCCGGGACGCTCGGCGATCTCTACCAGGCGGTACTCAAGGACCTTTACGCTCCCTACACGCCCGAGATGCTCAAAGGCCTCGGAATCGACAAGGTGATGGTGATCGACGGCTACTGGGAGATCATGTACCCCGTCGGCCTGAAGTTCGACCCGGCGATGATGCCCCCCGGTTATAGACTGGTAAAGAAGACCAGGGATGGGTATCTCTACGATGTGACCGGTCCGGCGGCTCAGGTCTTCCCCCTCTACTACACTAATTTCACAGCACCGGCTATCCTTCAGGACGGAAAAGCCTGGACAGTGATGACGAGGCCCAACGCGGAGATGCTCATCGATAACAGGGACGGGCCTACCGTCCAGAATTTCTCGGTGACGTTCAACAATCCCGGCGAAGAGGGGACCTTCTCTATCGCCCTCGATGGAGTGGCCATCGGACAGACCAGGCTCGGGCCCGGACAGGGAGAGCTCCTGATACCGGGCATGAAGATTCCCGCGAAGCAACACATCATGTCGATCCAGTGGGAAGGCAAGCCGACAAAGATAGACGGGCGCCCGTTCGGGCCTGCGGGCGACATCAGCGACTACCTGATGCTGACCCGGCCACGGTTCAGCGCATCTGGAATATAATTAGCCCATGTCGAACAAAGCAGCCGAAAACGAAGGATTGTTGACCGAAAGGACAGGCACCGCCTGGGCGCGCATCAGGCAAAGTCCGGACGCGACGATCCTGATCCTGCTCTTCCTCTCAACACTGAGCATCCACCTCGTGACCGCAGCGCGCACTGTGACTTTCTCGGATTCCGGTGACTTCCTGATGGCGATCTCGAGCGTGGGCAACGCTCACGGTCCGGGCTACCCGCTGTACCTGATGACCGCTAAGTTCTTCTCATGGATCTTTCCTTTCGGCTCCCTCGCGTTCAGGGTCAGCGCGCTCGCGGGCATCTTTGCCGCGCTTGCGACCTGCCTCATCTACTGGGCAGTCTTCAAGATGACGCGCTCCCGTGTCGGGGGTCTGGCGGCGGGCCTCGCGTTCGCCTTCTCGTACACGTTCTGGTACGAGACTGTCATCCCGGAGAGCTACGGGCTCGGCGCTTTCTTCATAGCGCTGTTGATCGTGCTCGCCTTACGATGGGAGCGTCTCCTCAGGCAAGGGCAGCGAGACAAGGCCGACAATACTCTCGCGGCTTTTGCTTTTGTCTTCGGGTTGTCGGTCACCAACCACTACAGCGAGATCTTCGTGATCCCCGCGTTTCTGTTCTTCGCGCTGGACACGGACTGGCGGGAGGTGTTCGCGCCAAGAAACATTTTCCGCATCGCCGCGTTCTTTGCTCTGGGGCTCTTACCGTACATCTATGAGCCGGTGGCCGCTTTCAGGGGGCCCGCGTACAACTACGGGGACCCGTCCACCCTTACCAGGTGGTTCCATCACGTCACCCTTTACTACCAGCGTGGGGGCCTTTTCGGCTACCCGATGAAATTCTTCCCGGGCAGGTTCGCCAGGTATTTCGGGACGCTCCCCACGGAGTTCCCGTACTTCTTCTGGCTGGCAGCGGTCGGGCTGGTGGCTTCCTTCCTCAAGAAGAGCAAGAAGTACGCGCTGTTCATCGTCCTCCTCTTCCTGCTGACGGCTCTGACCGTGATGACCTACGACCAGATCGAATCAGTCCTGCGCGCCCATTTCTACTATCCGAGCTACCTCGTGGTGTCGCTCTGGATAGGTTTTGGCGCCGCCTGGTTCGCCGGCGTGGTCAAGAGATGGGCAGACCGCCGCGACGCGCTGCTTCGCGCTACGGCCATCGGCGCGGTAGCCCTCATCCTGATCGTCTTCGTCTGTGTCGCGATCCCCGTCCACTACGGCAAGGTCGACAAAAGCGATTATTTCTACGCGCGGGACATGGCCGTGAAGATGCTCAAGAAGGCTGAGCCTGACGGTCTGATATTGACGGATGCGGACAACGTGGTCTTCCCCCTCAAATACATGCAGACCATCGAGGGGGTAGGCACAAACGTCAGAGTGATCAACCCTCATTCACTTGGCGTGCCCGGCTGGCCCGGGGAGGACCTCAACCGGACCATCGCTCCACCGGGTGTCGATGTGAGCCCCACCGATCCGTTATACATGCGACTGGTCAAGCTGAACTACACCGACATTCCCGTCTACTCGAGCGGGTTGACCTTTGTGTTCCGTGGCTGGAGCCAGCAGTGGGAAGGGCTTGTCGTGCGAGTGGCCCCGCCCGGGACGCCCCTGCAGGGTTCCCGAGCCATATTGCTCCACAAGGGGAAGGAGCCTCTTGGCGACCTGGACAGCGATGCCCGGGAGGCGATAGCGCTGCCCAATATCCTCAAAGCGTACGTCGCTATCAACTCCATCGACCTCAAGGCCGCCGACAGGCTCTACTCCAGCGTAACTGACTACGGGGAGGTAGACCTGTACGTTCCCACCCTCTACGGCTGCGAGACGATATCGAACGTGTTCGACCTCTGGGCCCAGGTGCTCAACCAGCTCAACGACTTCAACAGGACCGTGAAAGAGATGCCGCGGGCCCTGGTCATCAATCCGAACTTTGTGTCGCTCGCATATGCGCACGCCCTGACCGAAACAGGCAACGACGTGGCCGCCCTCAACGAACTGGATAACTACCTGACAACTTACCAGGGTACCGCCGCCGCCTATATCGAGAAGGGCGAGGTGCTGATACTGCAGGGGCAGTTCGACCAGGCCGTTACGGCTTTGAGGCAGGCTGTGCAGATCGACCCCAACGACCCCAAGTCGCGATATGACCTGGCAGTAGCGCTCTACCGCTCCGGCGACAGGAAAGCCGCTCAGCAAGAGTTCAGGAGCGCGGTAGAGAAGGGTCCCCAGACCCAGTACGGGCAGCAGGCACAGAACCTGTTGAACACGCTGAAGTTCCCGACGTCTCAGTCGTCCAGCCCCTAAGGCTTCTTCGCTATCTGCAGGTCGCTCACCATCACCGCCGCCTGAATGGTCGTTATCGGCGGTGTCTCCGTGACCGGAGAAAGAGCGGCGTCAGAGCTGATCGTCAAGATGTTGCTTCCCGGCTTGAGCACTACATCCCTGATCCTGTAATCGGAGGGCCATATCGGCAGCGGTAACCGTCCCGACGAAACCCCGTTCAGCGTGAACTGTATCGAACCGGGTGTCCTGGTCGCGGCAGCCTGGAAAGCCACGTCGCAGATGGTGGGCTTCTTGATGTCCGCCTTGATATCGATCTCCATCTCGTGCGCGCCGGGATGCCATGCGCTCCCGTCAGGGTAGACGATCCCCTGATAGGTGCCGAGGTCGAAGTAAGTGACGAATTCGGCCGGCGGCGCTACGTCCTCGTATATGATGGCGTCTTCGAACTCGGCGACCTTCCTGAGGCCCTGCGCCACGAGCAGTGGATTGAATTGCGCGGGCTCCACATAGTTCATGTGATTGCCCTGTGTGTACAAGCTCGGTATCACGAGGACATATCTCGTCCCGAGCCGTTTGAGGACGCCCGGTGTGGCGGGGTTCGTTATCGAGAGAACCACCTGGCGCAGTTTCTCCGACTTGGAATCCGGCGGGCCACCGTTGACCATGGGTTTTTCGTAGTGACGCTGCTCGAAGAAGTACCCGTAGGTCTGGAAATCGTCTCCGTAGAAGTAAGGATAGATCGCCACGACCGGACTCCCGGGCCTGGATTTGAGCCACTGCGAGTAGTCAGCCAACGTGGCCGTGTCGAGGGACCGGAACGGCGGGACGATCGCGAATTCCAGCAGTATCAGCAGCACGATTGCGGCGGTCATCAACCATTTCCATCTGGCAAGGCTCTTGTGGTCAAACAGCCGGGCCACTCCGTACGCGGCGAGAAGCGCAACGCAGAACATCACCCCGATCCCGAACCGCGCGTAGGCCCTGACCTGCGGGATCAGCATGTGCATCAGGTAGCTGGGGAAGTAGAT
>Ga0066793_10000379_pt1 | contig 17025 bp, 19 predicted proteins | sample PersoiDNA2013189_FD_83876 | JGI IMG/M metagenome (GOLD analysis project Ga0066793, IMG submission 83876) | Permafrost soil microbial communities from the Arctic, to analyse light accelerated degradation of dissolved organic matter (DOM) -... | ecosystem: Environmental > Terrestrial > Soil >... | reverse complement strand
AGTGAGGCTATTCGACTTCCCCTAAGGTTGTTACTTCCTCAGGAACTTCGACGACCTCGGCGACCGCACAGTTGCGCTTTATCTCCTTGATTTCAACCTTAACTGAATCGTTGATCTTTGTGTTTGGAACAAAGACCACAAGCCCGCTAATGCGCGCAATGCCGTCTCCTTGTCGAGCAGTATCTTCAATTTTTACGTCGTATTTTTCGCCAACTTTCACTGGGGAGTCTTTGGACGATCCGCTTCCGTAACTTCCAAAACTACTACTGCTACTGCCACTGCCGAAACTACTCTTATTCGATTTGTACACGTTTCACCTCCTTTTCTTACTGTATAACCATATGTGTGGAGCACATATAGTCTTATGCTACGTTGCTATGATTCGTGCTCGTCTTCTTGAGTTTAAGCAAAGAACGAGGAGATTTTGTATATTTAACTTTTGGGTCGATATCCGTGAGGAACCTTGCGAAAACTGAAAGAACCGAACGATGCCGTCATTTTAGCGTACAACTATCAGCGCGCAGGGATCCAAGATGTAGCCGACTACGTGGGCGGAAAAAAGAAAAAAAAGTAACAAGCAGTCTCAGCGCTTTAGCCCCTCAAGTCGCTTGTTCACCTTTTCGAGGTGGGTATTGAGGGCGTCTTTATACTCTTCCAGCATTTTGATTTCTTCATCAACGTCCATCAAAGGCACCGGGGGTTCCATGCTCATCCCCATCCCCATCCCAATCCCCATCCCTATAGAGTGCCCGTGGTGTCCACGATGATGATGCATGCCACATCCGCAGCCGCTGTCGCACCCACAACCCTCATATGAATGACTATTGTGTTCGCACATGTATCGTTCACCTCCTTTGTACTATGGCTTAAAACGCCGTTCGTAGAACTCTATTAGATCATCAAAGAGTTGTTTTCTCCGCACCATCGTGCTCAGCCCCGCTTTCAGGAATTCAGCGCCCTTCTCGGTCACCGTATACACTCTCCTGTCAGGGCCGGACTCTCCCTTCTCCCACTTCGATGCCAGCATCCCCTTCTCCTCCATCCGTCGTAATATGGTATAGATGCTTCCCGGCTCGAGCTTGTGACAGCCGCAGCTTCGTACTTCGATCTCGTTGAGAAGTTGATACCCATATGTGGGTGTCTCATACAAGATTCGGAGGACGAGGAATTGTATCCAGCTCCGTTCTGGATATTGCCAACAGTTGCAGTCGTTTTGGTTGCACATGGTACTCGTAACGTCTAGTATACTACATTGTTATATACACAATGTTATATCAACATTCCCCAATTTATTAAACACGCAGGACTTAGTGAGAGAAATGAAACGAGACCGTGACGACGTTATCGCAGTCGCCGGATTAACAAAGCGATTTGGCGCTATCACCGCCGTAGATGACATCTCGTTCAGCGTTCCCGAAGGTGAACTATTCGGGTTTCTCGGTCCAAACGGTGCCGGTAAGACGACGACCATCAGAATGCTCACGGGCATACTCACGCCAAATGTCGGAGCGGTCTCTATCGACGGGATTGACATACAAAAGCACCCAATCGCTGCAAAGATGCAAATGGGCATCATTCCCGAGATGAGTAATGTGTACATCGAGTTGACGGCCAAACAAAACGTCGTTCTCGCGGGTCGGTTCTACGGTATGCACCGGAAGGACGTTGAAGAACGAACTGATAAGCTCTTGCAGCAGTTTGAACTGTCAGACAGAAAGGACGATCGTGTCGAGGGGTTCTCGAAAGGCATGAAACAGCGCGTACTCATCGCAAGTGCGCTTGTGCACATCCCAAAAGTGCTTTTTCTCGATGAACCCACCTCGGGACTCGACGTGCACAGCCAGCGCCTTATTCGCGCGATTATCCGGGAAATGAACGACGCGGGAACAACGGTGTTCTTGACGACCCACAACATCGAGGAAGCAAATACACTGTGCGATCGGGTTGGCATTATCAACCGCGGGGCACTAGCTGCTATTGATACCCCTGAGCGTCTGAAGCAGGCGTTCAACGAGACTCAATCCGTTGAGGTCGCGTTTGATAAACCCACAGATATAGGAGAGATCGAACGCAGCGGCTTAGTGAATCGAACGGAACGGACAGGTGACACGTGGCGCTTTTACACTGATGATCCCGATGCGCTGGCCAAGTGGATACTCTCTTTTGCTGAGAGGCGGAAGCTTTCTTTCACTACTTTGAGCATCGAAGGCGCCAGCCTGGAAGACGTCTTCGTTACCGTGACGGAGGGTTAAGCGCATGCCCCGTGATGCCCTTCTGAGCTACCTTCGCAGCATAGCGCTCATAGCGGAAAAAGACATGAGAATTTACTACACAAAGCCGCCGGTGCTCATGTTCGGCTTCCTATTTCCGCTCTTTATGTTCCTCTCGTTCTCCTTAGGCAGGAGCGCCGACCTTCATACACTTTTCCCTGGACTTGCAGCAATGTTTGTGTTCTTCGTAGCTTCGTCCGTTGGCCCTTTGATCACCCCATGGGAGAAGCGAGCAGGCACCTACGAAAGGCTACTATCCTTTCCTGTGACCGTGAACACTCTGATTCTCGGTGACGTTGTCGCAGGCATGCTCTACGGCATCTTCATCAACGTCATCATCCTAGCCGTTGGAATGGCAGCGTTCGGTTACTCAGTGAGTTTCACAGGAGTTCTCATTATTGCTATAAGCCTGGTGCTCGGCGCATTCTGTTTCTCAGCTCTCGGCGTGCTCCTCGCGTCTCCGGCTAGTAAAAACCCCCCTAACGTTATGCTGCTCTCAAACCTCGTCCGCTTTCCTCTGATCTTCATCAGCGGCATATTTGTGCCGATTGCGAGCCTCCAGGGGATTGCAAGGGTGGCTGCGTACTGTTCGCCAATTACATACCTCGTCAACGGTTTTGATCTTGGTTTGCTAGGGAGCACTGCGATCCCGCTCCTATTCAGTTGGACCGTCCTTATCGGCTTTAGCGTTGGCTTTGTGCTGCTAGCTCGAACATTTCTCCGGCGCAATCTGATGAAAGGCCTGTGATTGCTCCAAGTTGTTTCGTACCCCGGGATTATTGAGAATGCGCGAAATGAGTGAGTTCTTATTTGGCTGACAAACCGGATACCGGCGATAAGAAAAAGATCCTATTCCTGTGTACTCATAATGCCGCACGATCACAGAAAGCTGAAGGGTTTTTCAACGCTGGCTCTCATGGCCTCTAAAAAGCCAATCTCAAGCTGCCAGCTCGATGTCTCGCCAGAATTGAATATAAGTATCGTAGACATCGTCAGGGAGTGAAAGTTAGTAGTGCTTCCAATAATTCCACAGCATGAAGCCGCTATCATAGTTCGCTAGATCTCCGTCGCAATTCGATCTCAGCGATTTTTTTATGAACGAGAACGCCAAGCGCCGCCATTTCCGGTAAGGAAAGCGAAATCCCCTCTAAACAACACAATAACGCATCAAGCGGGTCATTTGCCCACGCTTGCACTGAGTCAAAATAATGCCCTTCTCCACGCTCTTTATACTTCTCAATGTGGGCGTCAGCATTGGCTATTACCTCTTGAAGTTGCTCGTTAGTTTTCGATTTTGTCCATCGTAAAAGCTGCTGTTTTTCATAGTCTGACGTGTTTTTGTTTCCTTGATCATCGGCGAGATATGCGTAAAACAAGCGCGAGATTATTTCATCATACGTTTCGCCCTTTTTTCCCACGTACTTTAGCTTCTCGCGTGTCTCTTTATTGGCCCGAATGATGGTCATCGGCTCCTTGACCTTCGTAGCCGCATTCATAATTCTACATCCAGAGATTCGTTATTTTAAACGCGCTCGTATCAATTGTTAAGGCACAGCAAGTTTAATTCCCGAATCCGACCTGCAAAGCTGCTCTACCGGCTCCTGACGATCAACACCGGAACCTTAGCCCCCCGTACCAACTTGTCAGCGACGCTTCCGATAAGCAATCGATCGAAACCTTTTCGCCCGTGTGTTCCGATAACGACGAGATCAATATCTTGACTGTCCGCGTACATTTCGAGTTCTTCCGCCGGGTGTCCGTCAAGCACTATGGTTACGATATGATCTTCATTGACGCCGCCCGAAACTAGCTCATTTTTGCCTTTCACTACGATTTGTTTTCCCGCATCGAGATTTACGTCGTACATGTTTGAAGATTCGTCGATCCGGTATCCCGTAAATTTGGCACTGTCTAGCACGTAAGCGACGTGTACGGTCGCATCAGTGAGTTGCGTGAGATAGGCTGCGTGAGCATAGACGGGGATCATCAGATCCCCACCATCCGTTCCGATTAATATTTGTTTATATTTCATGGTGTTCACCTCCTCAGACCTCTGGTGTTGCTTCTTCGACGGGCCTTTGTAGCTCAATTTCCGCACCCTTTCCTTTGATTAAAAGCGTCACCAAGACGCCTACGAGCGAGACACCAAGCGCGGTCAGGAATATGTAGTTAAATGCGGTCGCATTGGGAATAAGAGGCCCTATAACCGGGCCTCGTGAGGTTTGAATGACGAGTGGCGTAACGTACTGCGCAAGGAATACCCCTGCAATGGTGGGTCCGATAACGCCGCCAATCGTCCTAAAGATTGAGTTCATAGCGGTAGCAATCCCCGTCTCAAATTGCGACACCGACTGTATAACGATATTAATCATCGACACCATTACGAGCCCCATCCCGACTGACATAAACATCAGCCCTAAGACGACTTGCACTTGCGTATAGTGGAACACGTAGATGAAGTAGAAACTTATTGAGAGCACGATACTGCCTATTACTACCGGCAGTTTCGCGCCACGTTTACTCACAATTCTCCCAGCAAGCGGGCCGACGGCGAGCATGACTATTGAACTCGGAACTTGGAGCAGTCCCGCTTCAAAGATGCTCGAGCCAAAGCCAATAGGTGCCGGCATTCGTGCAAGGTAGGTGATAGACTGGAACATCATAAACATGCCCATACCAACGACGAAAGCTGCGATGTTCGTAACGAAGACGTTCCGTTTGCTGAGCACGGCAAGGTCTATCATCGGATCGTGCACACGCCGCTCGACAAGGACAAAGAGCGCTATAAAGACGAACGATATCGCCATGAGGCCTAACGTGTTGAGTGAGGTCCACCCCCAACGCTCTCCTTCAGTCATCGCAACGAGGAACGTGAGGATTGCAACCGAGAAGGTGGTGGCTCCGATGACGTCAACCCGAGACGGGTTACGAATCGGAGATTCCTGCAACTTGTAAAAAGCGAGTAGTGTTACGCCTATGGCTAGCGGAATGACAGTATGATAGGTCATCCTCCATCCGTAGTTCTCGCAAATCCATGCGCCGATGACCAGGCCTATTGCCGTTCCAACGCCGAACATCGCGCTGATGATACCCGTCGACATCGCGACTTTTTCAGGAGGGAACTCATCCCTAATAAGCCCCCAAGCAAGCGGAAAAATGCCCATACCTAAGCCCTGTAACGCTCTAAAAGCTAACAAGCTTTGGATATTCCAGGCAAATCCGTTCAAGATCACGCCACAGGTATAAAGGCTCATACAAACAACGAGGAGCTTCTTTTTTCCATACGTATCCCCGAGCTTACCAAAGATAGGCGTAGCCACCGCTCCTGCGACTAAGTAGATGGACAGTATCCACGACGCCCAGGTGGCAGTCGTGTTAAACTCCGCCTGTAAGGTTGGTAGGGCAGGAATAAGCATCGATTCGGTGAACATAATCATAATGGCTGTAAGACTCAAGAGCACCAGAATGAAGCTCAGTTCGTTTTGCTTAATCTGCACTGTATTTGTTTCGTTCATTGCATTTCTCTCATTGACCTGTAAAAGACACATACCGCCGATTGCGTCAGTACCCTGTGCTAGGCTTCAATGATGATTATTCATAACAGCTAATTATATAACAATAAGTTACATAACAGTAATTTACATAACAGTAATTTACATATCAGTTATTGTTATATATAAAGATGACTCATTTTGGATGATGACCAAACACGGGTTACCTTGCCAACAGAGGATTACCGTGTATTCGTTATTCGTCCTGTATTATCTTCTCACTGGGGGTTCTATGAGCGGTTACGAGCTAGCACATCTCATCAAAAAACGTAGTCACGGGCGCTTTAGGGCGACCGCTGGCAACGCATGTCCACGTCTTCATGAACTCAAAGAGGCGGGTGACGTGGAAGCAGGTGAGCCGATCGGAGGCCGCAAAAAGGTTGTTTATACAATCACTGAGCAAGGAAAACAGACCTTTCGAGGTGGTGCGCTCGAACAACGGCAACGAGTCGAAAACTTGCTAAAGATGATCGATCACGTTGATGCCATCACTGCGCCCGCAATTAAAAAATAAGCTCCGTCAAGGGCAATCCACCATAAAATATTGATTGTCCATGCTTAGATTCACCACCACCAGAACATGAAAAAAGTAGTTTATATGTTCTGGGTAATTAAGTCTCTGATCTCCTAGACGCCCATCTCAAGCATTTTATCAAGCGCTTTTTTAGCGTCTTTTCGAACGTCCTCAGGCACTGTGACACGGTGTTTCTGCTGTTCGAGAACGCGGATCACGTCCTCAAGGTGTGTGCGCTTCATGTTCGGGCAAATCGCGTTAGTGAGGGCAGAAAATTCCTTGCTTAATTCCTAGTCTATAGGTTATTCTAAAGCCAAATCCATATCAGTTTTTAGTATAGTTTGCATTCGGGATCTATACCCGTTATTCGTATTCCGGCATCTGTGCAGGTTTTTTTGATGTTTAATCCGATGAGCAGTGGCGTAATTTTTTCTATGATTTGGGCTCTTTCTAGTGGTCCGCAGTCTACTACTTTTACTCCCGGTATTTTCTCTATTAGTCTGGCGACGGTGATTTTGGATTCTAGGTCGTCACCGGATATGAGACAATCACAGTCTATGGGTTCTCTGAATTTCATTAACGCCCCGCTGCTGATGTTGTTAAACGCACAAATGACGGTAGTGTTAGGTAAGATCTTTTGCGCTCTTTCAGAAGCTGCTCCTTCTGGTAGGTATATACATCGGGTAGGTGAACCGCCAATAGCTGATTCAAGGGGCTCCGTAGTATCCATCAGTATTTTTCCTGCTGCTTCTTCCTTGACAGACAAGAGCGTTGCGCTTTGAGCAGTCAAGGGTACGGTTAAGATTAATATCTCGGCTTCTTTTGCAGCCTCAGGATTTGCTGCAGCTTTAAGGTTGGGTATTTCATTTTTTTCGAGAAGCCTTTTGATTTTATCCACAGCTTCCTGCGCTTTTTCAACTGCCCGTGAGCCAATTATGACATCTTCACCGGCTTGACAAAACGTATGGCGATGCCTAGACCCTGGCCGTCGGTTCCACCAATAATTCCAATCTTCATTCTATTAAGACCTCTGCTTGTTCTTAACAATCTTCTCTTTAAGTCGACGTTTTCTCCACCAAATCGTGTGATCTGTTTTATTTGGTCTTTTTTTCACTATAATGCGTGGAGCATTAAAAAATAGAATTGACTTTATTGATACTACAAAGTTCTCTCAATTACTCCGCATCGCTGCCGGTTAAGACTGGTCCCTTTTCAATCATCTTTTCCCTCAGCACTTTTCAGGTATTTTTTACACGGCTATAGTTATCGCAAGCTCGAAATTATTGCTCGCTGCAGTGAATGCTAGCGTGGCCGCCTTAGTATAATTGATCCACCCGCCAGCAGACGTAGAGGGTGAGGAAGATTATGCTTTTTCAGCAGAATAAATGCTTATTTCCAGTTCTTTCGCAATAATATCTTTAATGGCTGCGCGAAATGCTTTGAAATGTTCCGTTTGGGTATGGGCCTCCAATAAGTCGCTGTTTTCCCATTGCTCAAACATCATTAGAACATCCTTATCTTCAGTGCTGGTAAATAACTCATAACTGATACACCCTAATTCTGAACGGGTGGATCCAATTACATCCTGAGATCTTGAAATTATTTTATCCCTATCACCCGGTTTGGCTGTTAAGGTAGCTTTTACTATGATCATATCCTATCCCCTTGCTTTACTTTATGAAATTGGATCATACGATTGATAACAATTTGCTCGATATTCTTATAATTTGATAATAATTTTAGACTTTTACTATTATTACATTGATTTTATGCAAATGCAATATTAAATAAAAAATAGTATGCAGTTTAATGTCAATCATAAAGAGAGATGAAATAATGAAAGCAGCACAAATAAAAAATTATGGTGACGTTAACGCTATCGAAATCAATGGAGATGCTGAAAAACCATCATTACAATCAAAACAGGCTCTGGTTGAAGTCTATGCCGCTAGTCTCAATAGAATCGACTCAGTAATCAGAAATGGATCTGCTCAGGCTATGATGCCCCTATCTTTCCCTTCCACAGTGGGAGGAGATTTTTCTGGCGTAATTTCTGATTTGGGAGAAGGAGTAACTGAATTTGGAGTCGGTGACGAGGTATATGGTAATGCGGGAGCTTTTCTAGGTGGATCGGGATCAATTGCAGAATTAGTAGCTTCTGATAATGCAAAGATGTCCTTTAAACCAAAAACTCTTGATTTCACGCAATCCGCATCGCTTCCATTAGTGGGGGCAAGTGCAGTGCAGGGCATTGAAGAGGAGATAAAAGTCAAAGAAGGACAAAAGATACTGATTCAAGGAGGGGCAGGTGGAATCGGTTCAATTGCCATTCAAATTGCAAAAATGCATGGTGCCTATGTAGCAACAACCGTTAGAACTGACAGTGTGGATTTTGCACAAAACCTGGGAGCTGATGAAGTCATAGATTACAAAGTACAAGATGTAACTAATGTTTTACGTGACTACGATGCAGCGTTTGACACAGCTGGAGGAGATAGCACGAACGATCTCTTCAAAATAATCAAAAGAGGGGGGACACTTGTTTCCATGGCTGGAATGCTAGACCAAGACCTGGCAAATAAACAGGGAGTAACAGCTATCAGTCAAATGACCTCAGTAAGCACTGAACAACTCCAAAGGCTTGCGAGATACGTTGACAGTGGAAGAGTAAAAGTGCAGATTGAGAAGACTTTCCCGTTCTTACAAGTTAAAGAAGCATTTACTTATTTCGAAACACAACATCCGAAAGGAAAAGTTGTGGTGGAAATAAAATAGCCACAACGTCTAACTTATAGAAAATTAGAAACTGTTTGAAAATTCAACGCACCCGGATTGCGGCGGCAGGCGGCATCTGTCCGGTATCAGGTCCACTATGCGAGCAGTGGCCGCAGAGATCACCGAATCCGCAGCGCCATAGTAGACGATCAGTTCATCATCCTCATCGAGGATGTCCTTCTCTCCGTCTCGCGGAACAGCTCCACACGTGTACACAACGCGCGGAACCCACGACTGCTTATCCTGACCAAGCTCCCATTCGTCTTCAGGCTCGAGGATAAAGTTGGGGGAACGATAGAGCAGTTTGGCAGGATTGTCCAAGTCCAACAGCATAACCCCCAGCCGATAGATATGTGCATAGTCGACTCCGTGGGTGATGATCAACCAACCGAACTTGGTTTTGATCGGCTGAGAGCCGCCACCGACCTTGACCGCATCCCACATCATCCCGGAGGTGGCTCCCGCCAGGATCTTATGCATCTTTCTGGGCCAGGGACAGCTTAGGTGGGGGGAGAAGGTTACCCATATATGCGGATCCACGCGATGAAGCATGGCGAACTTCCCGTTGAACTGCTCGGGAAACAAGGTGGCATCCTTGTTGCTAATTCCAGGGAAAACCATGCCGTGTCTCTTCCAGGCTTTCCAGCGTCCATGCAGGAACGCATTTACTGGAATCGACGCTAAGGCGACTTGGGCCGTTATGCCATCGTAGGCAGTATAGGTCATGTAAATACGATCCCCTATCCGTGTCAGACGAGGATCCTCGCACCCTTGAGGGTCCGCTTTTTCCTCCGGCTCAAAGATGGGATGATCGAGCCGGTGTGTGAATCTGAATCCATCGTCGCTGATGGCGAGGCCTAGCCGCGAGACGTTGTCTTCGCCGAATGCGCGGTAAACCAGATAGAACTTGCCATCCAATTTGATAGCGCCCGCGTTGAGCACATATTTGGATTCCCAGGGATGGTTTTTGATCGGCTTGAGCACCGGATTATGCGCATACCGCTTCAGCATTCCGGCCGGAGGCTGCCCTTTGATGGGACCTGCTTTTGCTTCGGGCATAATTTCGCTGGCTTCCTTTTCCGTTCCCAGCACCAGTTGCGCCAAATCTTCCTGTGCCCTTCCCTGCCCCATCAACTCGGTAACCTTCTCCGCCACGTCTTCGATATCCCCTCCGACAGCCTTGAAGTATTCAAGGAGGAACTCCCGGGATGCCCAGTCCCTCTCAACGTGCGCTGAGAAGGGTGGGGGGGAAGCCCGGCCCCCTTTAAAGCTATAGCTCGCCCAAGACCACGCAGAGCACGTCACAAAGCCGCCATCGGGGAGCGACAATGCCAGATGATAGGAATCGGCTACCGATCTAAGATCATCCGCTAGCGCCAATCGATCCTTATTGCCCGGATTCTTCGTGGCGATGGCCTCAGCCATCTGGCGCAGGCGCGTGGCCACTGACTGGTGGATGGCGGCTTCGAATATACAGTGCGCCGAGAGAGGGTTTCTTCCCCAGTGTCCCTCAATCGACTCGATGACCTTCAGGCCAAAGTCCTTTCGTTCCGAAGCAAATTTCTGCCATACCTGACCGAACATTTCAGCCTCGACGATATTCTTGACTATGGTCGTCAGGTACCGTAGCCGGGGGAATTCACCGCCCATCCCCTTATGAAGGCTGGTCACTAAAATGCTGGAGCCTAGTTTATCGAGGGCAGAAGAATCCTGCATCTCCACGAGCGACGGGAAATCATCGCCATTTACCACGAGCGACTTTATATCGCAGGGGCCAGCATGTTCAGAACGAATGGCCTCCCGAATGAAGCCCCAGAGTCCCTCGACGTAGTCCCGATCCTCTACCCAGCTTGCCAGGGCCAGAACGTCCCGGGGATCGTAATTTTGCAGGAGTTCATCCAGAGTCTCAAAACCGAGTTTGATCGGCAGAACCGTCGGCGGCATCTGCGCCAGTATCGCTGATATCATTTCGGGAACGAGGGAGAAGGCCTCCTGATGGGGGCAGTCGGCAAAAATGGCGTCGACCACCTTCTGAGTGCCTTCGATGGTCGAAAGATCGATATCGGGGAACAGGCGGTTCTCTACCGAGAGGAGGAATTTGCGGACCGCAAGAGACGTTTCCTGAGAGCCGGCATCGCGCCGGACTCCTAGCCGCCCATAGACGAAATGCTCGAATTCCTGGCGGTGTCTGTCAAACACCGAATCATAGACATCGTTTGCCGTGACGATCTCGCCGTCGGGGGCTACCAACTGTGACGGAACAACCAGAGGCACTCCGGGTATGAACTCCCGATAGGTCACCGGGGGCACCGGCGGTTTGAGCGCTTCGGCCTGCTCCTGCCATGCCGCCGTGAATGTCGGCCTCTGCACGAGGAACTCATTCACCAGTGCTTCAGTCCGCGACTCAGCTTCGATGGAAATGAGATGGCTGGCATTCAAAGGAACAGTCGACTCTAGTTCAGTCCTCAGCGCTTCGATTTCGATCAAGTTGCTACCAGTGAACCCGGCATACAAGGGAATGACCGAATCGCCCAGGTCATCCTGGGTAAAGTCTCGATTGAAGGCATAGGCCAAAAGCATAGTATACAGGATGGTTGTCCACAGGCCAGCTGAGAATGTGAACTCCTTCGCTTGGACGTCTGCCATCTTCTCCAGTTGCCGGTAGATCTCAGCTGGGAATATCTTATCGTACAGCCAATGGAATTCGTTGAAACCCTCCTGGTATTCGGCCATCAGCACATCGGCAGTCGTCTCTGAAGCCAAAGGCCGGTGTGATTTCCGAACGCAGACTGTCGGTAATCGTTTCAGAATAGGCGGCTCTTCAGTGATTTCAGTCGATTGCCACCAATTCTGGTCTTTGAGAATTTGATCGAACAACGATCGGGTCACTTGCCGGAACACCAGTCCCCGCTTCCCTCCCGATTCTTTATGGATCTTCACTCCGAGGTTGGCTTCGCCTATCCTGGCGTTGGTGACGATAGCGTTGGTGACCATCCAGGCGTCTATCCCATGTCCGCTGGTAGTTGCGTTCCAGTTGCGGCGTGCTTTATCCCGATAAACCCGAAGCAGTTGGTGGGCGATGCCCCGGAGGCCGCCCCTGAGAGAATAGACCGGGGAGTTGTACACTGAACTGAGCAGCGGATACGTCAGACTGGCGTGCGTGAGGACATCCGGGTAATGCAGATTGAACCGAGAGACCACCAGATCCATCTGACCACGCTTGATGGGGTCAAGCAAACACCGAATCCACTCTGGAGTCATCCCCAGCACTTCTTCTTTGCTTTTTCGGCTGGCCAGATCGGCCTCCAGCAGGACCAGATCGCCACCCAGTCGATCCGCGATCTCTATGATTGCGCGGATGCTCCAACCCTTCCCATCCAGTAGGTCATCATCGAATGTGAAGGCGATCTGCTCCACAAGGGATTCCTCCCTCAGACGAGTGGAGTTGATGGCCTCGAGCGCTTTCCCACCCGCCGGGGACCCGGCGGCCACGATAACCGATTTCGCATCGGGATAATATTGATCTAGTCCCTGGGCGGCCGTCCTCAACACGTGACCAATCGAGTCTGCCTCATTGTAGAAGGGAATCCCCACAACAATATCTGCTGCGCCTATTTGCTGCGCCTGACCGAGAGGGTCGCTTATCGCCTGCCGAAAACGGTCCTGCTGTTGGTTGCGGCTCGCGATTCCATTTAGAGGGACTAGCACATCATTCTCCTTTGGGAATCCTGGTCAAGACCCGAAACCCCCATGGTCCGTAACGCAGAATTTCAAGCGGTCTGACGTCCTTCTATGTCTATTTAATATTTCTCTTTCTACTTCGACTGCTGTGTGGGAGACTATCACAAGCACAGGGTTATCAAGCGTGGTCGCGCGCTCACTTATGATCGTAACCCTGGTCTTGCATTTATAGGGTTCTGCTAGCTCTTCTCCATACCCTGACACGAACAGCGTTCCATTAGCTCCAGATATGTTCACCCGTAAAGTTGAAAAACAAAATTGAATATTAAGGTTTGGACACTCCCTTAGGCGAGGGGTCAAGGGGGATGAAATGTGTTTCTTCCCTAACTGCGGATAGGTTAAAACCTTTTTACGGATCGTTTTCTTTTAACTAAGTTGGCGGGGCGCCGCCTCGCCTGTCTGCACATAATCGAAGCCAGTTTTGCAGACGGTTATCTCTACCTTCCGGCACCTTGCGACTAAAAGAGAGTTGAAGTGCAATCTCTTTGAAGTGATCCGTAGCTTTTCCGTTCTTTCGATAGGATCCTCCGTAGTTTACACGCTTCTCTGAATCAGATTTTGATAAACACTCATATCTCATCAGAGACAATTCTTAGCCCGTATGTCCAACCTCACAGTCGCGGTCCTCGCCCCCCCAGACTATGCAAAGGATCTGGGGAAGAAGGGTACGACATCTGATATCACCTTCTATAACCTGAAAAGGGGCGAAGCAACTGTCACCTTCATTGAGCCAACACGGTACCCGGAAAAACTCTCCTCGCTCTTCTATGCGGTCTCCTTGTCAGACCGCGTTATCCTCGTGGTCGATGAGCTCAATTCAACGTTCGGTGAATGCGTGCTGATGCTCCAGTGCGCAGGAAAGTCCGACGGGTACCTTATCCTCAAGAATTACATATCCCCGGACCAGATCGCGCCGCTGATCAAGGACACGGTGCTCGAACGTTACGAAGTCCTCGAAGAGGATATGATAGGCCTCCGAGAGAAGATGATCGATATTTCGGTGAACCAGACCGCCCATCAGAAGGCCCACGAAACTGTGGGAAAAGGGGTTATGCCGGTGGACGCCCATTTTCACGTCAAAGGTGTTGGTGTAGTGGTTCTCGGTTCCGTTGCACAGGGCAGCATCAAAAAGCATGAGACGGTTAAGGTTCTCCCGACCTCAAAGACTGCCCAGATCCGCTCCATCCAAAAACATGATGATGATGCCGAGTTTGCAGTCGCCGGCGACCGGGTTGGCCTTGCCCTTAAGAATATCGAGTCTAAGGACCTTGACCGCGGCTTTGTCCTTACGACCGATCCCGCAGTACAGTATGCCACAATCATCACCGGGAAAGCCGAGCTGGTGAAGTATTGGCCGGCCCCGCTCAAAGAAGGCATGGTGCTCTATATCGGGCACTGGATGCAGTTCCTCTCAACCCGGCTTGAAAGGATAGTGGTTGAAGGAGACTGGCGGAAACCGGTCCTGACCTTTTCCATGGATAAGGCGCTGGTCTATTACCCCGGCGCCAGCGTCGTACTCCATTATCTCGAAGGCGGTAAGCTCCGGGTTGTCGGCTCAATGACAATTAAGTAACGTTTCTTTTACTTCCGTTTCCTGCTTTAATTTGCGATGATTACTTGGACTGTACGGTCGTCTTTTTTTAAACCTTGAGCTCTTATTGTGAGACTTGTTGCTTGTTAGGCCGACTGATAAGCTCGAAATAATTCGACGACTTCTGCATCAGCATCTGCATCAGCATCAGCAATCCAACTGCTTCAGCATCAATTGTCAGCCCAACGCCAACACCCACATCGGTCAAAATTGCCACAGCTATTCACGTGTGGGCAGGATACATGGGGATGCCCGCGTTATGGCTTGAAGACCCCCAGAATAATACGGTCGCACAAGGGTCGGAACAACAAGTCCGAAATTGGGTCGATGCCGCTGACGGGACGCATCCGTGTGGGGCGGCGAACTACTATATAGACAATCAAGCGGCTGGGGGAACTTGGGGTATCATGAAACCACAACCTGAATATTGGCAAGGTTGTCCGAACAGTCTCGCAGGTGGTGCGGGAGGATTGTATCTCTACACACGTGACACCAGCCAGTTAAGTCTGGGATGGCACACTGACGATTGACTACCTCGGCAACGACATCTACGCGCCTTCACAGTTCGTAGCGCAGTTCTTGGTGGTAGCATAAATACTGCATAAATAAACTGTCACTGTCAACTTGGGTAATTATTAACCACTCTGTGTAAACGAATATAGGTGCAAATACATAGGCAACTCTATACGAGATGAGGAGAGGCGATTTGAGTTTAGATCACAGAAGCCGGATCCACCACATTTGGAGCTGAAGGGACCGTCAAAAGCTGATCTGATCATAGCGCTCTGTTATGTCTTATGGTTCGGTGAGCGTAACACCGACCGGCGGCGCTTACGATGGATCTAGTTTAGTCGCTTGTGGCGCCCCTACATGATAGCAAAAATCGCTTTATACGAAAGCAGCAAATAAATAGTAATCGATGCGGCAAAAAGCGCCTATTTCGGCAATTGCCCTTATACTAATTGCACTGCTTACGTGTGGTTGTTTAGGGGGTGGGCAAACCAGTAATGAAACGACGTCACCTCTCGCAAACTCCTTGCTCGTGGTAAGATCGGTTGAGGCGATGATCGGTTACAACACGTCCCTTTCCTGCGTTTTGAACACGTCAAACGGGCTAGGTCTAAATGATCAAGTGGTCTATTGGTACCTTGATGGTAAACCTCTTGGGCAAAGCTCCACATATTTCGGTTTTGCCGTACACAACCTTTCGGTCAACGACGTCTCGGCGTTGGCCACAGGAGAGCATCGCATTGTTGTAGAGTATAAGGGCAACGCTGATTATGCTGGGTCAAATGGGGCAGGTGTGCTGCTAATCATACCAAAACCTACACCAAAGCCGTCGACATCACCTAGCCCTTCACCGAGCCCATCACCTAGCCCTTCACCGAGCCCATCACCTAGCCCTTCACCGCGTTCATCACCGAGCCCTTCACCGAGTCCTTCACCGAGTCCTTCACCGAGTCTAACGCCGACTTCAACACCAAAGCCGTCGGTAAGTGCTTCACCGACAACGCGGTAATAGAAGCTTATTGGGACTATATCGTGACCTGCTACGACAAACGCCAAAATACGAGACTCTCGAAGGGTAAACTCGATATAAAAGACTTTAGGGTGAAAAGCGTTTTTAGTTCCTCTAAAAGATACTTACTTTCACGATACGCATCGGTTAGGTAACTGGTGATTCTTTTCCTACTATTGACTATGACCTACTGCGTAAGCTGTAAGCAATATATCAAATGTGATCTACGCCAAGGCCGGGACCGTATCCCTTACTATTGCGAACTGTACCGCCGCCCTCGCCGCGAGATGAGTTTTGCAGCTGAACGATATTAAGTTCCGGGGGGTGTGCCGCCTGAAATGACGCCCGATTTGTCGCTATATTCGCCATCTGAAAAGAAACCGAACATGTTATGATTGAGCGTGTGTATGCAAAAAGTATTAACATGCTCTTTTAAGGAAAATATTGACGCCACTGCCTCGACGAGAGGCCATCTGACTGAACTCTCGAGAATAGAACGAAAATGTTTTGTTCTTAGCATACTCGTTTATAATGCCCGCAGCTATGGCAGGTCGTTTAGATCAGAGGAATTGCCTTTCATCGGGAAAGGCAAAGCGAACTGGCAGCGTTTAGAGGTAAGAACTATGGCAACCTTAGATAAGACGAAGAAACAAGTCAAAGAGACGGTTGATCCCGCGAAGGAAGAAAAAGGAGACGCAGGAGACTTGAGCGTACCAACTAAAACAGTACCAAAACCTCGTCGCGCACGTTGAGGCGCTGCTCTTCGCCCATAGTATCGCTGGATTTCTGTGCCTATAAGCTCTGGCAGCGCCTCAATATAAAGCAAAAACGCCGCAAACAAGCTATTTACGGCTGTGGTGCGTAGGCCTCACGTTGCGATCATTTAGGGTGCATTGGGGTTAATTTCTCTTTTTTAAATATCAACGAGCTCGCTAGCGATAGTCATTATCCGCAAGGTTCCGTTAATTCGATCAAGCTTAGCCCTAAGTGGTCCATATGAGCCCTTATTTCAGCAGCCACTGCTCGAAAAAGCGGCTCGTTTAGTTGTAATCCCTTAAGCTTGT
>Ga0066793_10000378_pt1 | contig 17036 bp, 19 predicted proteins | sample PersoiDNA2013189_FD_83876 | JGI IMG/M metagenome (GOLD analysis project Ga0066793, IMG submission 83876) | Permafrost soil microbial communities from the Arctic, to analyse light accelerated degradation of dissolved organic matter (DOM) -... | ecosystem: Environmental > Terrestrial > Soil >... | reverse complement strand
GAGCTGGCTCGCTCGGACCGGTACCGCAAGCCGATCGCGACCGCAATCGAGGCGGCGAAGGAGTTCTGGCCCGCCGAGGAGTACCACCAGGAATATCTGACGAAGAACCCCGGCGGTTACTGCCACGTCGATCTCTCGAGCGCCGACTAGCGCCGGCGCGCCTAGCTGCCCTGGAACTCGTAGAGAAGCGCCCCGACCCGGCGCGCAATCTCGTCGCGGATGCGCCGAGTCGTCTCCGGATCGGTCTCGTTCGGGTCCTGCACGTTCCAATCGAGGTAGCGCCTGCCCGAAATGAGCGGGCACATCTCGCCGCAACCCACTCTCACCACGAGATCGGCCCATTCGAGGTCGGCGCGCTCGAGCTGACGGGGCTCGTGCCCGGAGAGATCGATGCCCAGCTCGTGCATCACGGCGACCACGTTCGGGCCGGTCCGGATTGCGGGCCTCGTGCCGGCGGAGCGCACCTCATACCTGCCTTCGCCGCCGCGCCGGAAGAAGGCCTCGGCCATCGGCGAGCGACCGGCATTTCCGACGCATACGAAGAGGACGTTCACGGTGGGCTCTTCTCCTTTCTCATCGCCTCGGACAGCGGATTCTGCCGCGGTGCCGCGACGAGGGACATCGACCTGATCACGGCGCACATCTTATGGCCGCCGATCCATCCCACTCGGCCTTCTTTCGCTTGACGCGGAAAAACTGCCCGTGTACGATAACGAACGTATGTTCGCCATCCTTGCTTGAAGCCGCCTCCGATGAGTCAGGCTCCCCTACCCCGTGTGATCGTCTACGCCGCCGTCAGCCTCGACGGAAAGACGACGGGTTTCGACGCCGACGTCGGCCTCTTCTACGAGCTCGCGGCCGCCTGGAAGGAGGACGCCTCGCTCTGCGGCTCGGGCACGATGCTCGCCGCCTCCGCAGAGGAAGCCGCCGCCGCGGATCCGGGCGAGCTGCCAAAGGCCGGCGGTTCGGCACCGCTGCTGGTCGTGCCTGACAGTCGCGGGCGCGTGAGGGCGTGGCGCTACCTGCTCGGCCTTCCTTACTGGCGCGGCGCGGTGGTGCTCTGCTCGAGCGCGACACCCGCGAGCTACCTGTCGGAGCTGGCCGAGCTGGGCGTCGAGACCATCGTCTCGGGCGCCGATCACGTCGATTACCGCAGCGCGCTCGCCCAGCTCCGCGAGCGCTTCGGGGTGGAAACGATACGCGTCGACTCCGGCGGCAGGCTGAGCGGCTTGCTGCTGAGCGAGGGGCTCGTAGACGAGGTCAGCGCGCTCGTCTTTCCGGCTCTCGTCGGTAACGCGAGCTCGCTCTCGATCTACAACCTCCCCGAGACCGTCGCGGACGGTGCTGTCGTGTCGCTCGCCTTGCGCGGGGTCGAGGTGCCGCGTGACGACGCCGTCTGGCTCCGCTACGACGTCGTTCGCTAGAAGCCCTGTCCCGCTCAGCCCCGTCCCCGCGGGCCGGGTATCCGACACAAAGGCCACGTCCCCGTGCCTGGCACCGGGACAGGGCCGCTGCGGACGAGGCGGAGCCTAGCGGTGCGGCACGGACGAGTCGAACGGCTCCGCGGGCCATGTCTTCGTGCCCGGCACCAAGGCCGGCCGGAGTAGACAAGCCCTTTCAGCGTCGCCCACCTATGCTGACGAGATGAGTTCCGGCCAGAAAGCCGAGAAGAGCGTTCTCGCGCTGACCTTCGACGACGGGCCGTCCGAGTGGACGCCGCTGATCCTCGATCTGCTCGCCGAGCACCACGCGCGCGCTACGTTCTTCGTCCTTGGCGCCGGTATCGCCGGCCGCGAGCGCACTCTCGAGCGCGCGCTCGGCGAGGGCCACGAGCTCGGGCTCCACAGCTGGTCACACCGGAGCCTTACGCGGCTTTCCGACGCTGAGATAAGAGAAGAGATGCTCGAGACGCAGAAGGCGATCGAGCATACAACCGGCGTCGCGGCCCGTGTCTGGCGGCCGCCCTACTTCAAAGTCAACGAGCGTGTGCGCCGGGCGCTCGCCGCTAGCGACCTGGTCGAGGCCGGCTGCTCGATTGCACCCGAGGACTACCACTGGCCGGCGAAGCGAACGGCGGCATTCGTGATCGAACGCCTGCGCCCTGGAGCCATCGTCGATCTGCACGACGGGCGACCTTCGCGCTCGAGGAGCGCCCGGGAGCGCACGGCGACGGTCGAGGCGCTCGACTTGATCCTGCGCGAGATGAGGCAGCGGAAGCTCCGCGGCGTTCCGTTCTCACAGCTTCCGTCCCTTGAAATTGGCACTGCAACCTGAGAGAGTGTCACTCATGTCGCGGCGCCTTGTCCTAGCAATCGCAGTCGCGGCCGTTGCTTTGCTCGCGCTCGGCTCCCTGGCAACGGCAAGCTCGAGCAAGACGACGACGAGCAAGGACACCTTTGTCCAGTTCCGCATGCCCTCGAACAACGTCTTTTGCGCCTACGTCGTCTCTAGCTCGCCGTACGCGAAGTACCTCCGCTGCGACATCATGAGCGGCATAAAGCCGAAGCCGTCCGGCAAGCGCTGCGTCGAGGGCAGCCGCGGTGTCAGCGCCGATATAGACGTGACCGGCAGGGCGACGTTCCCCTGCTCCAGCGACACCGTCTACAACAAGAGCGCGACGAAACTCAGATACGGAAAGACCTGGCGTCGCGGTGGTTTCACCTGCAAATCAACGCTAGCCGGGCTGAGGTGCTCGAACCTGAGCCGGCACGGCTTCTTCCTCAGCCGTCAGCACAGCTACCGCTTCTAGGCCGGTAGCGGCGAGGCGTGGGTTGGCGCGTCGTTCTTGGTTCGGTGCGGAATCGGCACGCCTGCAAGCGTCTTTTACCCTCCCGCCGCGGTAACTTCAGACGACCCCGCGGGCGGGTGGCTCGGTGGCGGGCGGCGTAACGCTATCCCGGTGCGGAGTGCAACCGGCAAGGGCGCTACTCCTCGACGGTAACGGGCTCCGGAGCGGGCGCTCCGGCCGGCGCCTCGGTCGGAGCGGCGCTCGAGGCGAGTATGCCGATCGTCGCCATGATCAGAGCTACCGCCCCGAGCGCGATCGAAAGATTCGCAAAGTGGTTTATCGAACCGATCAGAGGCGGCCCGACGAAGAACCCGAAGTAACCGATAAGCGAGACCGAAGCCAACCCGATTCCCGGCGCGATGTCAGAGCGTGAGCCCGCGGCCCGAAATACCGTCGGCACGATTACCGCGAGCCCAGCGCCCATGCCCGCGAAACCGATGATGGCGGCAACAGGGTTGCCAATCAAAAGCGCGGCTGCCAGGCTCCCGGCGGCGAGTAGGCCACCGGCGCGCGTTAGAGCGGCCGGCCCATATCGCATCGTCAAACGATCGCCGCTCAGACGCCCGGCGACCATCATCAGCGAGAAAGCCACGAATCCGAGCGCCGCAACTCCCGGATTGGCGCCGAGCGGAGGCCTGTGGATGTAAACCGTGCTCCAATCGGCCGCTACGCCTTCCGAGAGCATGCTGATGAAGGCGACGATCCCGAGAGCTACGAGCTGTTTGGGCGGTTTGACGAAGAAACGCTGTCGCTCCTGCGTGGCATCTCCGCCACCTCGCAGCAAAAACGGACCGAGCACGAGGCCGCCGGCCAGGGCAACGCCGGCCGCGATAGAGATGTGCAGGCCGAGGCCGAGCGAGACCCCGGCCGCGAGCGCGCCGGTGCTCGCGCCAAAGAGCCCGCCGATGCTGAACCAAGCGTGGAGAGAAGAGAGGATCGGACGACCGTAGCGCCGCTCGATCACAAGACCGTGAGCATTCATCGCCACATCCATGACGGCGCTGATCGCTCCCAGCACGAAGATGACCAGTCCGAGAACGATCAGGTTGGGCGCAAAGGCGATCGGCGGAATCGCGACACAGAAGAGAAGAAAGGAAACCCTCGTTGTTCGACGACTTCCAAAGCGCGTGACGATCCGGCCGGCGAACGGCATGGCGAGAATCGCGCCCAGAGGTGCGCCGAACAGAGCAAAGGCGACCTCGGTGACCGATAGCCCGAGCTTGTCCATGAGCGCTGGGATTCGCGTCGCCCAGTTACCACCCATGGCTCCGTTGGCAAAGAAGATGTAGGCAACCGCGATCCGCGCCGCACGTAAGCGGCGCGCAGCGGACTCGTTATCTATCGACTGGCTCAAGCAGAACTCCCTGGCGGAATCGAGGGCGCGGCACCAGGCTAGCGACAGGCGCGCGCAGAGCGGCCAGGTCAGGAAGTGAGAACGCGCCGGAGCCGCCAGGTGGCAAGTGTCAGTAGTACCAGCGCGTAGGCGCACAGCACGACCACGTCGAGCCATACGCTCGATAGACCGCCGCCGTTTACGAGCAGTGTGTTGAAGGCGTCGTTGGCCCAGGCATGCGGCGTGATGTGCGCGATCTTCCGCATCGTCGCCGGAAAGGTCTCGAGCGGCGCCATCGAGCCGCCTATGGCGGCGAAGGTGAGCCCCACGATCATCCCCACCGGCGCAGCCTGTTGCTCGCTCGCAAACAGCGTCCCGATCAGCAGTCCCGCCCCGACCGCGACCAGGCTGAAAGCGAGGATGATCGCTCCCGTCCCGAGCGGATCGCCCCAGTTGACCGAGAAGACGAGCCAGGAGAAGACCACGATCAGCAGCGACTGCAGCAGCGTGATCACCCAGCGGCCGAGCACGATCCCGAGCATGATCTCGCGCGTCGAGCTCGGGGTGGAGAGCATGCGACGCGCCACGCCCAGGCGCCGCGTCTCGATCAGCCAGACCGCGCCCGTGAGCGCCGACAGAAAGGTGAACAGAAGCAGCTGCGTGCTCGCGCTCTGCTGGAACTGCCCGTGCGAGCGCGGATACTTGCCCCCGCCCGCGGCAAGCAGCCGAACGCCCACCGGCGAGGTGATCTCGACGGCGTTGACGCGCGCGAGCGCGGCGCCGAGCGTTCCGCCCCGCGTGTGCTCGAAGATGCGCGCGGCGGTGAGATCGCTTCCCTGCGCGGAAACGGCGGCCTCGACCGCGAGCCGCACCTGCGGCCCGAGCGAGTCGGGACGAGCGAAATAGCCGATCGACGCGGGCTTGCCCGTTCGCAGCAGGCGATCGTAGTTGCTCGGAAGGACCAGACCGCCCGAGACATACCCGCGCTCGACCGCCTTCTCCAGCGCGCCTCTACTGCCGTAGCTCCGGGTCTCGAGACCGGGTTGGTTGCCCAGCTCCGCGACCAGTTGCCGCGCAAGCGATCCGCTCTCTCCCCTGACGACGCCGACGCGGGTGTTCGAGTTGCCGAAGGCCATGCCCAGAAGCAGGATCAAGCCCATCGGCATGATCAGCAGGAAGAAGATGTTCGCGCGCCAGCGAAAAACGCGGGTCAGCTCCGTTTTGACGATTGCCAGCACCCTCACGGCTCGATCAGCCTCCTGATGCGCATCAGCGCCAGGGCGCCGCACGCTACGGCGATCGCCAGCAGAATCAGCGCCGGCTCGACGATCACGCTCAGCGCTCCGCCGCTGGACAGGTCCTGCAGGCCGCTCAGGAACCAGGCGTGCGGCGTGAGCTTGCTCAGCGTCGCCAACACGCCGCCGGCCTGCGCCACGGGAAAGAAGGAGCCACCGAGCATGCCGAGCACGACGCTGACGATCGAGAGGAAGGCGTTGGCCTGCTCGGCGGTCTTGGCGAGCGTGGTCACCAGCGCGGTCACGGCGGTCGCCGCCAGCACCGCACAGACGATCAGTGCGCCCACGCCGAGCGGATTGCCCCAGTGCGCGCCGAGCGCAAAGCGGGTGGTCAGCGCGAGCACGACCATGCTCGTGAGCCCGAGCGCGAGGCTGGTCATCACCTTGCCGCCGAGAATCGAACGGCGCGGTATCGGCGCCGCGAGCATGCGCGCCAGAGTTCCGTCGGCGCGCTCGTTGAGCAGGCTCGAGATTCCGAACTGGACGGCGAAGAAGAGGAAGAAGACCGCCATCGCCGCGGCGTAGTAGGTCTTCGGGTCGAGGTTCTTCTGGGTCGTCGAGACGTCGCCGAGTGAGATCGGCGACTTCGCGGCGGCGACTTCGCCCGCGACGGTGACCGTCGCGGCCCGGCTCGAGCCGAGCACTCGCGAGGTGACCGCGACGGTGCGGACGTAGCTGGCGTAAGAGTCCGCGAAGGCGCGGGCAACCAGCGTCCCGATCGAGTTGTTCGGGTCGCCGATTACGTCGATGCGAACGGGCGCGCCTCCGAGCGTGGCCGCCGACGTGCCGCGCGGAAGCACGACCGCCGCGTCGAGCTTGCCGCTTTTCACCAGCCGCCGCGCCCAGGCCGTCGTCGCCTCGGCTTGCAGCTGCACGGGCGTGCCGTTCGCGGCGCGGGTAAAACCGCTCGCGGCCGGGCCGTGATCGAGATCGACGAGTCCGATCTGGAAGGTCCGACTCCCGGCCGAGAACCCGCTGATGGTGACGCCGAGGGCAAAGGCGAGCGCAAGCGGGGCCACGACCGCGACCAGGATGGCGGAGCGGTCGCGCAGACGCTGGCGAAGATCCTTGGCGGTTATCAGGAGTGCCGCGCCCATCGGCCCGCTGCTCCGCATCAGTCGCGAAGCGCCCGGCCGGTCAGATGCAGGAAGACGGCCTCGAGGTTCGGCTCGTCGACCTCGACGCTGTGCACGGAGACGCCGGCCGCGCTCACCGTGGTCAGGATCTGCGGCAAGACCGCGCTGGCGCCTTCGACCAGGAGCTCGATCGACCCGTCGGCGACCGAGGCGGCCTGGACCGCGCCGATGCCGGAACAGGCCTTCGCGGCGGCATCCAGGTGGCCGCTTCCGGCCAGGTGCACCTTGTCGTGCTCGCCGAGCAGCGCGACCAGCTCTTCGCGTGTTCCTTCGGCCTTCAGCTCGCCGCGATCGATGATCCCGACCCGGTCACAAAGCCGCTCGGCCTCTTCCATGTAGTGCGTCGTGTAGAGGACGGCCATGCCCTGGCCGCTGAGCTGCTCGACCGATTCGAGGATGGCGTTTCGGCTTTGCGGATCGACGCCGACGGTGGGCTCGTCGAGGATGAGCAGGCTCGGCGCGTGCAGTAGACCGATTCCGATGTTGAGCCGCCGCTTCATGCCGCCGGAATAGGTCTTGGCCTGGTCGCCGGCGCGCTCGCTCAGCCCGATGATCTCCAACACCTCGTCGACGCGACGGCGCGTCTCCTTGCCCGAAAGGCCGTACAGGCGCGAGAAGAAGGTGAGATTCTCGCGGGCCGTCAGGTCGAGGTAAATCGCCAGATCCTGAGGAACGAAGCCGATGGCCGACTTCGCCGCCACGCTCTTGGTGGTCAGGCGCCGGCCTGCCACGATCGCCTCGCCCGCGTCCGCCTCGAGCAGGCCCGCAACGATCAAGATGGTGGTGGTCTTCCCGGCGCCGTTCGGGCCTAGCAGCCCGTAGCTCTCGCCGGGCGCGATCTCGAAGCTGACACCGCGAACAGCCTCGATCTCGCCGAAGCGCTTGCGCAGGCCTTCACAGGTAAGTACAGGGGATTTTTGCTTCTCGTCCAATAGTCTGTTTCGCACCATTGTAAAAGTATGGTGCGGAAGATACGGTAAGATGTGGACGATGTCAAGATCGACCCTCAGCCCCGTCTCGTATCTGGTGCTCGGCTGGATCGCTTTCGGCCCGGCGACGCCCTACGACCTGAAGCGCATGAGCGCTCAATCGGTCGGATACTTCTGGGAGTTCCCTCACTCGCAGCTCTACGCCGAGCCCGCGCGGCTCACCGAGCTGGGACTGCTCGAAGAGAATCAAGAGCAACAAGGCCGCCGCCGCCGCGTCTACTCGATTACAGAGGCGGGCCGGCAAGCTCTCGAGGGCTGGTTGCGCGAGCCGACATCCGAGGCGCCGCAAATTCGTGACATCGGTCTGCTCAAGCTGTTTTTTCACGACGCGCTCGGCGGCGGAAACGTCGTCGCTCTCGCCCGCGCCCAGGAGCAGTCACACCGCGACAAGCTGTCGATCTACGAGGAGCTGGAGCGCACAGTCCCGCAAGAGGCCGGTTTCGGGCACGCGACACTAAAAGCGGGCCTCGCCTTCGAGCGCGCCTTCGTCGAGTTCTGGAGCGAGATCGCCGCCCACCCGCCCACGGCGTTCACTCGATCGGATCGACGTGCGCCGGATACGACCCGAACACGCGCAGCTCGCGAGTGAGATTGCACATCTCCTCGAGCGTCTCACTTACCAGCGGGTCGAGCGGGAACCCGGCCAGCACGGCATCGAAGCGGTAGCGCCAGGGCGCGCGCGGAATCGGGCGCGAGACGAGCTCGACCAGGTCGATCCCGTGGCGATAGAACGGCTCGAGCGCGCGGAAGAGGGCGCCCGGCCTGTGATCGGTTACGAACGAAAAGGCGAGCCGCCAATCCTCGCCGTCGCAGTCAAGCCGCGTGTAGGTGGCCAGCGAGACGAAGCGGGTGAAGGCCTCGGGATGATCGCCGACGTCGTGAGCGAGAATCTCGAGACCGAGCGCGTGGGCGGCACGCTCGCTGGCGATTGCGACCTCGCTCGGGTCTCCCTTCTCGGCGATCTCCTGGGCGGCGCCGACCGTGGTCGCGTTAGCCACCGCGGTGGCCCAGGGAATCGAGGCCAGGAACTGCCGGCACTGATCAAGCGCGATCGGACGCGAGTGGACGACGCGTATCTTCTCGAGCGGAACTTCCGAGATCCCAAGTAGACAGTGGTGGATGGGGATGACCGTCTGGGCCACGATCGAGAGCGGTGAGTCGTAGAGCAGATCGTGCGTCTCGGCCACCGGCCCCGCGAGCGAGCTCTCGATCGGCAGGACGCCGAAGTCGACCTCGCCGCAGGCCACCGCCTCGGTGACCGCCGAGAAGTTGGGCAGCGGCACCAGCTCGGCGCCGTCCGGGAAGAGACGATCGCAGGCTGCGGCGCTGTGAGCGCCTTCGCGCCCGGGATATGCGACTCGAGAAACCATCGATCTGACAGAAAGCCTAGACGGCCCGGGGGTTGATATGTGCTCCGGAGCCGACCACGAGGGCAACAGTGGCGGCGAGTGGCGACTCCTCGAGGAGGTCGTACGGAGGCCCGACCTGCTCGACTACTGGGATCCGAGCCAGCGCAAGCTCGCCCGCATCTCCACGAACTCGCTCTTTGCGCTCGCCACCGGCAAGCCGCACTGGATCCAGTCGGCCGCACCCAAGCTCTCGGCCGAGGCCATTCGCCTGGTTGTCTCCTCGGTGCGCAGCAAGAAGCCGCTGCCGGCGTGCGCCAAGAGCAAGCTGCCGAAGCTCGGAGCGGCCTGCTAGTCGAAATGAGCTCCGAGAGGCTCAACCCTCGCGGTTGAGCGCCTCGACGACCTTGTCGGCGAACTCGTGCGTGCCGGCCTCGCCACCCAGGTCGGGCGTGGGGGTCTCGCGGATCGCGATCTCGACCGCCTGTTCGAGCTCGCGCGCCGCGGTCTCCTCGTCGAAGGCATGCTCGAGCATCATCGCCACCGAGCGCAGCATGGCGGTGGGATTGGCGATTCCCTTTCCGGCAATGTCCGGCGCCGAGCCGTGCACCGGCTCGAACAGGCCCGGGCCTCCGTCTGCAAGCGAGGCCGAGGCGGCGAGCCCGAGCCCGCCCGTGACCGCGGCGGCCAGGTCGGAGAGGATGTCGCCGAACATGTTCTCGGTCACGATCACGTCGAACTGCTCGGCGGCGCGGGCGATCTGCATCGCCGCGTTGTCCACCAGCATGTACTGCACCTCGACGTCCGAGTAGTCGCGCTCGAGGCGTTCGACCACCTGGCGCCACAGTCGCGAGGTGGCGAGCACGTTCGCCTTGTCGACGCAGGTCAGTCGCTTGCTCCGCTTCCGCGCCAGCTCGAAGCCGCGCCGGGCGATGCGCTCGATCTGGGGCTCCGTGTACTCGCAGGTGTCAAAGACCATCCCGTCCTCGGTGCGGCCGCGGCGCCCGTAGTAGATACCGCCAACCAGCTCGCGCACGATCAGCAGGTCGACCTTCTCGCCGTCGCTGGAGGGACGCAGATTCGCGTATACGTCGAGCGCGCCGCGCAGCTCGATCAGGCCCTGCTCGGGCCGCACCGCGGCGCCGTCGTACTTCGGCAGCCCAATCGCGCCCAGCAAGACCGCGTCCGCCTGCTTGCAGGCCTCGAGCGTCGCAGCCGGAAGCGGAGTGCCGAACTTGGCGATCGCCTCGCCACCGAACGGATGCGTCTCCAACTCGAGCGGAAGCGGCTCGAGCACGCGCATCGCGGCCTCCATCACCTCGGGGCCGATTCCGTCGCCCGGCAGGCAAACGACTTTCACGATCGTGCCAGCTTGTGTTGGGCCCAAGGAATGAGACCGCCACGCTCGAGCATCTCGAGCATGAACGTCGGTACCGGCGCAGCGACGAACTCCCGGCCGTCCACGGTCACCTTGCCGGCGGCCACGTCAACCGAGATCTGCGAGCCAGGCTTGGCCGCCTCCGCCGCGGCGGGGCAACTGATCGCCGGCAGCGCCAGGTTGATGCAGTTGCGGTAGAAGATGCGCGCGAAGCTCGAGCCGACGACGCAGCGCACGCCCGAGGCCTTCATTGCCAGCGGCACGTGCTCGCGCGAGGAGCCCATGCCGAAATTCGCGCCCACAACGAGCACCGTGTCGCCAACGAGTTGATCGCGCAGCGACGGATCGAGCCCCTCGAATAGATAGGGCTTCATCAGATCGGGGTCGTCGATGTTGAGATAGATACCGGGGTAGAGGACATCGGTGTCTATGTTCGTGCCGGGCACGACGACGGCTTTGCCGGACACCATCACGACGCCACCTTTTCCGGGTTGACGATCTCGCCCGCGACGGCCGTCGCGGCGGCGACGAAGGCGTTGCCCAGGTACACACTCGCCTCGGGCGAGCCGGCGCGGCCCTTGAAGTTGCGATTGGTGGTCGCAAACGAGCTCTCGCCGGGCGCCAGAGCGCCGGTGTGACCGCCGAAGCAAGGTCCGCAGGTGGGCGTCGAGATCGCGGCGCCGGCCTCGACGAGAATGTCGATCAGTCCCTCTGCTATCGCCTCGCGGTAGATCTTCTGTGTCGCAGGCACGACGATCATGCGCGTGCGCTCGTGCACGTGCTTGCCCCTGACCATCTGAACCGCCTGGCGCAGGTCGGTCATCGTCCCGTTGGCGCAATTGCCGACCACGACCTGGTGAATCGGCGTACCGGCGACCTCGCTCACGGGTACGACGTTCTCGGGGTTGTGCGGCTTGGCGACCAGCGGCTCGAGCCGGTCGAAGTCGACCTCGAGCCGGCGCGAGTAGCTCGCGTCGGAGTCGGACTGCACGGCTTCCCACTTCTTGTCGGTGCGGCCGTTCAGATAGGCAGCCGTCGTCTCGTCGGCGGGGAAGATCCCCGTCTCGGAGCCGGACTCGACCGCCAGGTTGGAGACGGCCAGGCGCTCGTCGATCGAGAGCGAGCGCACACCGGGGCCCACGAACTCGAGCACGTTGTCGGTACCGCCGCCGGCGCCGATCTGGCTGATCACGGCCAGGATCACGTCCTTGCCGGTGACGAAGGGGCCCTTCTCGCCACTGACAGTCACCTGGATCGTCCCTGGCACCGACTCCCAGAACTCGCCGAAGACGAGGCAGTGCGCGATGTCGGTCGAGCCCAGCCCGGACGAGAACGCGCCGAGCGCGCCGTGCGTGCAGGTGTGCGAGTCGCCGCCGACGATCACCGATCCGGGCACGACCCAGCCCTCCTGGGCGATCAGGTTGTGCTCGATGCCGCCGCGGCCCTGGTCGTAGAAGGCGACCTCGTGCGCCAGCGACCATTCCTTGAGGCGCTTGATCAGGATCGCCGAGCGCTCGTCCTTGGCCGGCGCGAAATGATCGGCGACCATGACGATCTTCAAGCGGTCGAAGACCTCATCGGTGCCCATCTTCTCCATCTGCCGAAAGGCGATCGGCCCGGTCACGTCGTTGGCCAGCACCACGTCGCAACGGACCATGACGACCTGCCCCGGCTCGACGTGATCGGCGTCGGAGTGGGCGAGCAAAATCTTCTCGGCGACCGTGTAGCCCATGGAGCCTTAAGCCTAGCGGCGCCGGGGAGGGCATCGCTCAGATCCTTCGCCCCCTCGAACGCACGATGCCGATTTCTTCCGGACTAAGGACTTGGAGCAAAATGAACACCCGTCGGCCGGGTGCGATCGGTGGATGCGAGGCAAGGACGCAGTATCGCGCCGCCGAGCGCGGCCGCGCGACGGAGTGCTTCTTTTTAATTCGAGTACTAAAGAAATTGGCCGCGTCAGCAGTCAATAAGGTATGAGTTATCGCGCTCGGACCCGTCTCGACCGGCGAAGTCCCGAGGAAGCCGGTCTCGCCCAGATCGAGGCCGTCTATCGCAGGAGCGCCGCCAGGCTCCGCCGCGTTGCCGCCGCGATCATCGGCGACCGCGAAGCGGCGCTCGATGCCGTCCAAACGGGATTCTCGACCGCCGTCCGGCGCCGGGCCGACTTTCGCGGCGACGGACCGTTTGATGCCTGGGTCTGGCGCATCGTCGTCAACGAGGCGCGCGACGTGCGCGCACGCCTATTCGCTCGCGACAGTGCCGAGGGCAAGGCTCCAGGCGGTCTCGCCGCGCACGAGGATGGTGCTAGAAACGAGATCCTGAACGCGCTGGCGGAGCTTTCCGAACGGAAGCGGCTCGTCGTTTTCCTGCGCTACTACGCCGATTTCGACTGCCCGACGATCGCGCGCGTGCTGGCAGTCAGCGAGGGAACGGTCGGCGTCACTCTCTACCAGGCGCAAGCGCGCCTGCGCGAGCTGCTCGAGGAAGTCTCACCATGATCTGGTCACCGTTCATCGCGAAGAAGCTGGACGAGGCGGTTCCGCCGTTCGCGGATACGCCCCGCGACTGGAACGACGTGCTCGCGCGCAGCAAGGAGCGCGTACCGAGGATCCGTCGCCTGCTCGGTAGCCGTTCGCGTAGATCCGTGTCGAGCGAGATACGAAGCCGCTAGCCGGCGATCTCGCGCGGCTGGGGCGGCTGCTCGAGGTTCGCGGGCGCCTGCACGGGCTGGGGCGGCTCGACGCTGGTGAGCACCTGCGCGAGCTGAGACTCGGCGGCGGTGGGGGAGTCGCCGCGCTCGATCGTGACCAGGAGCTGGCGCAGGTTCTCGGCCGTCTCCTGGGCCTGGTGCCTGAACTCGCTCATGCGCCGGTTGAGATGGACGTATTCGCCCGAGCGCTTCTCCTCGCTCACGTCGCGCATGCTCACGAGCAAGAGCCGGGTGCCGTCGCTGGTGGTCAGGGGAGTAGCCATCGTCTCCATCAGCGCCCAGCTTCCGTCGGCGCGCCTCATTCGCACTGCAAACGGATAGGAGTCGCCGCGATAGACGTCACCGATCGCGTCCTGGGCGATGGCCAGATCCTCGGGCTCGATCAGCGAGAGGAAGTTGACGCCGGCCAGCGCCTGAAAGTCGTATCCCAGCTCTTCGGCGCAGGATGGTGACGCATAGAGGAAGCGCCCCTCGCCGTCCACGAGCACGACGGCATCGGGCATGTTCTCGGCGATCTTGCGCAGGAACTCGCCCTCGTTCATCATCTGCTCTTCTTCGCGACGGAGGTCACTGATGTCGAAGACGACCGAGACGGTGCCGGAGATCTGGCCTGTGCCGTCTCTGTCCGGCCCGACCCGCACCCGGTACACGCGCGTGCCCCAGTCGAGCTCGTAGTTGACGGTCTCGCCGCGGAGCGCATTCAGAGTCGCGGCGATCGGCGTGAACGCCGTGTCCTCCGTCTGGAAGAACTCGAACAGGGTCATGCCGACGAGGCTGTCGGGCGCGAGCCCCAGATCGGCCAGCGCACCGCCACGGCAGCTCGTGAAGCGCAGATTGACGTCGATCGCCCAGAGCATCGCCGGCATCTGATCGATCAGCGCCGGGGAAAGAGAGCCGTTTGGACTGGGACTGTTCATAGGCGGTGCTACTTCGACTGCAGCTGCGAGCGGCGCCGGAGAGTCCTCCTCCTGTTTCTGCTCGTCTTCTCCCTCTTCCTGCGCCGTACGAGATGCCGCTTTGACGGCATCGTGCAGATCGCCGGAAAGGTCTTGTCCCTTCTCCGACCGCCAGGAAAAGCGTGCAGAGCCGATTGACTGCATAGGCCGTCACTTTCTTTTCGGCTCGCAGGCTCCGAATCTTGAAGGAATTCTCGCGCGAGCGCGGCTCAGCCGGGCGGGCGGGTGATCGCGCCTTCGGAGGCCGAGCTCACGAGCGCCGCGTATTTGGCGAAGACGCCGCTCGAATAGCGCGGTTCCGGCGCCTTCCAGGCGGCCAGCCGTGCCTCGATCTCCTCGTCCGAAAGCTCGACTCTCAGCTCGTGCGCCTCGACATCGAGAACGATCACGTCGTTTTCGCACAGGGCGGCGATCGGGCCGCGGCGAGCGGCTTCGGGAGAGACGTGGGCGGCCATGAATCCGTGCGTGGCGCCCGAGAAACGCCCGTCGGTGATGAGCGCGACCGAGTCGTCCAGCTCCTCGCCGGCGATGGCGGCGGTGACAGCGAGCATCTCACGCATTCCCGGTCCGCCGGCTGGGCCTTCGTAACGGATCACGACCACGTCGCCGGCGCCGACCTTGCCGGCCTTGACGGCCGCGAAGCACTCTTCCTCGGAGTCGAAGACGCGCGCCGGGCCGCGATGGAAGGTGCGCTCGTGACCGGCCAGCTTGACGACGCAGCCCTCCGGCGCAAGATTGCCGCGCAGAATGGCGAAGCCGCCGCGCTTCTGGAACGGCGCTTCGATCTTCGAGACGACTTCCTGTCCCTCTGACTCGCTGGCGTCGAAGGCGATCTCGGCCAACGTGCGCCCGTCTACGTTGCGGGCGTCGAGGTGAAGCAGGTCGCGCTTGGCGAGCTCGCGGGCCACCAGCGCGCAACCGCCCGCGTCGTAGAGGTCGGTCGCGACGTAGCGGCCGCCGGGAGTGAGGCTGGCGATCACGGGCGTCCGCGCGGCGATCTCCTCGAAGTCGTCGATCTCGAGCGGGACCCCGGCCTCGCGCGCGATGGCGAGCAGGTGCAGTACGCCGTTGGTGGAGCCGCCGCTGGCGGCCACCGAGGTGATTGCGTTCTCGAGCGCCTCGCGCGTCACGATCTGCTTGGGATTGATGTTCTCGCGCACGAGCTTCATCACCAGCTCGCCGGCGGCGTAGGCGGCCGCGTTCTTTTCCCGATCCGTCGCCGGCACCTCGTTCAGCCCGGCCGGGCTGATGCCGAGGAAGTCGAGCGCCATCGACATCGTGTTGGCCGTGAACTGACCGCCGCAGGCGCCGGCGCCCGGGCAGGCCAGAGTCTCCAGCTCGTGCAGGTCGTCGTCGGTCATCTTTCCGACGGCGTGCGTTCCGACCGCCTCGAACACGTCCTGGATCGTCACGTCCCTACCGCGCCAGTGGCCGGGCGCGATCGAGCCGTTGTAGAGCACCAGCCCGGGGATGTCGAGCCGGAGAAGGGCCATCACGGCCGCCGGGATCGTCTTGTCGCAGCCGACCAGGCAGACCAGCCCGTCGAACATGTGGCTGTAGGCGACGAGCTCGATCGAGTCGGCGATCACCTCGCGCGAGACGAGCGAGCCGCGCATGCCCGGGGTGCCCATCGTGACCCCGTCCGAGACGGCGATGGTGTTGAACTCGACAGGCATGCCTCCGGCGCTGCGAATACCCCTCCGAACGTGCTCGGCCAGCTCGCGCTGGTTGTAGTTGCAGGGCATCGTCTCGATCCAGGTCGAGGCGATACCCACCAGCGGCTTGGCGAGGTCGTCGTCGGTGAAGCCGATGGCCTTGAAGTAGGAGCGCGCCGGCGCGCGGTCGGGCCCGTCGGTGAGGAGACGGCTACGTCTCTTGGCGGGATCGGATGGATAGTCGTACGCGCTCGGGCTCATGCTGAGGATCGTAGCCCCTGGGCGAGCCCTGTCGTCGTCGCGCGAGTATCGGTCAGAAAGCGCCTGCTCCGCCGGTGGCGACCGCGAGCGCACGCACTTTACAGTCGGGGAAGCGGGCGCCGAGCTCGTCCGCGCAGGCCTGAGACTCTTCGTGCCGAGCCCAGACGATGATCGTCGGGCCCGAGCCCGAAAGCGTCACGCCGACCGATCCACGGGCGGGCTTTTCCTGAAGCTGGCCGAGTAAAGGCGCAGCGGCCGAGCGATAAGGCTCGTGCAAGCGGTCGTGGAACGCCGCGGCGAGAAGTTGGGCATCGCCGGTTGCAAGCGACGCGCCGAGCAGGGCGGCGCGGCCGCTGGAGAAAGCTGCGTCGGCATGGAGCACTTCGGCAGGCAGGCCCGCTCGGGCCGTGATCGTCTCGACGCTTTGCTTCGGAACGACCGCGATCAGATCGAGCGGAAGCGAGTCGGCAATCCGTCGGCAGCGCCAGAGGCCTTCCTCCTCCCACGCGAGGGTGACACCGCCGTAGAGGCAGGCGGCGATGTTGTCGGCATGCGGCTCGAGCCGGGCCGCCAGGGGGAGCAACTCGGCTGGATCCGGCTCTACTCCCTCCCAGAGGCAAGCGGCGACCAGACCGAGCGCGATCGTGGCCGAGCTAGAACCGAGCCCGCGTGCGAACGGGATCCGATTGATGAAGCGAAAACGCTTGCCTTCGGTTTCGGTGATCAGCGAAAAGGCGCGCAGGCCAAGGTGATTACCGTCTCTCGGCGTCTCGGATACGCCCTCTCCCTCGACCTCGACGACGGCGTCATCTGCCTCGCTTACTTCGAGCTCGTTCCAGAGTTCGAGAGCCACCCCGGCGCAGTCGAAGCCGGGGCCGAGATTGGCGCTGGTCGCCGGGGCTCGGACCTTGACCATCACTTCGCAGCGCCCGTTTTCGAGCGAGAGCCGGCAGCGCGCGGGCGGCTGCTCTCCATCAGGCCCACCCGAGCTCCGAGATCCCGCGTTGCGAGATGACCGGGAAGGCCGCCGCGATCTCACGACTCTCCGACAGGGCGCTTATCTCGGCGAGAGCCGTATCGATAGCTCCGTAGGTCGCCTCGTGCGAGATGACGTGAAGGATGGCGCCGCCGTCGGTCTGCGACTGGACGAGACGCGCGACCGACACGCCATGTGCCGCCAGGCGCTCGG